>ERZ773010.65-NODE-65-length-83326-cov-14.156381_pt1 | contig 83326 bp, 70 predicted proteins | sample MGYA00580842_ERZ773010 | MGnify/ENA primary metagenome ERZ773010 (study PRJEB29015, sample SAMEA2737982) | human oral metagenome | biome: human oral; feature: human-associated habitat; material: dental | place: China | collected 2107 ... | reverse complement strand
GAGTAGTGTGCGAATACCTCGCCAGTCAACGCAAGCGCTGATCTGTCGAAGGAACGAGTGCTTCATGCGGTCGCGACGCACCTGCGTATAGACTTGCAGGAAGCTCGGAGCGGATTCGGTTTGTTTGGTAGGGATAGCCATACGACTGTTTTGGCTATGAAGACACTAAATGTCAACGATATATGAAATGGTTAAAACCCTGTACACCTTGGAAATGCCGTGCAATGGTCTCAATATGATGTGCCCAGAGGCAAAGATAAGGACTGCGTCCAAATAAAGAAGGCCGTGCCTCCAGCTCCCGAGCCACAGGAGTGGTAGGGGAGGGCTGGAGGCACGGCCTAAGAGTATAGGGTAGCCTGCTAGAGGAGCTGGTGGCTACGGCGGATGAAGGAGGCGAGCGCCTCGCCTGAGAGGAGACCATTGCCTAGGAGGGCGAGGTCGATGAGCTGACCTACGAGCAGTTCGCCTGCGCCGAAGGCCTGGAGCTCGGACTTGATCTTGTCCTCGATCTCCGACTGCTTGCTCCGGAGAGCATCTAGCTCTTCACGCTCTGCAGCGGTGACTTCCTCGGGCTTCTTAGCCGACTGTACCGTCTGAGCAGCTTCTACGAGTGAGGTCTGCTCCTTGAGTTCGGCACGTAGGGCGGTGAGCTTAGGTTCGACCACCTTTGCTTCCTCAGTGAGGAGGCGCTGGATGAGGGGATGCTCGGTGTTGAGGACGACATTGTAGCCCTCAGGGAGATCGCCATAGAAGTTCATCCCAGGCTGTAGGCGAGCCATCTCCTGCATACGGCGCATGAACTCTCCCTGGGTAATGAGTACGGCGTCGGCATCAGCCCCCAGAGCCTCGAGGGAGACGCTGTAGTTGCGCTTTGCCTCACGAGGTAGGCGTCCCTCGAAGATCGCCTTCAGTGTGCTCTGCTCGGTCTCAGAGAGTGCTACGGCACGCTGCTCTTCCTTAGCGATCAGCTTCTCGATAGAGTCGGAGTCGACACGTACGAAGCGAGTCTTCTCGAGCTTCTGCTCTAGCTGAGAGACGGCATGTACATCGAGTGGCCCATCCAGCAGGAGCACGGAGTAGCCCTTCGCCTGAGCACGCTCGATGGCGGCATACTGCCCTTCACGGTCATTGGTGTAGAGCCAGATGAGCTGACCATCCTTGTCCGTCTGATTGCTCTCGGTGAGGGTACGATACTCCTCTAGGGTGAAGTGCTTACCCTCGAGATCTGTCACGAGGTCGAACTTCACAGCACGGTCATAGAACTTCTCATCAGAGAGCATCCCATACTGGATGAAGACCTTCAGGCTCTCCCACTTCTCCTCGAAGAGGGGGCGCTCATTGCGGAAGAGTTCATCGAGTCGGTCTGCGACCTTCTTAGAGATGTGGTTGGAGATCTTCTTGACCTGAGCATCGCTCTGTAGGTAGGAACGAGAGACGTTCAGGGGGATGTCTGGTGAGTCAAGCACCCCATGTAGGAGGGTGAGATACTCAGGGACGATGCCCTCGACCTCCTCGGTGACGAAGACCTGATTAGCATAGAGCTGGATCTTATTGCGCTGGAGCTCCATCTGGTTCTTCACCTTGGGGAAGTAGAGGATACCCGTGAGGTTGAAGGGGTAGTCTACATTGAGGTGGATCCAGAAGAGGGGCTCTTCGAAGGTCTGAGGGTAGAGCTGGTGGTAGAAGGCGATGTAGTCTTCATCCTTGAGCTCGGAGGGCTTCTTCGTCCAAGTAGGGTGAATATCGTTGATCTGGTTGTCCTCGTCGGTGTCTACATAGGCACCGTCCTTCCACTCCTGCTTCTTGCCGAAGATGATGGGCACGGGGAGGAACTTGCAGTACTTGTTCAGCAGGGTAGACAGGCGATCCTTGCTGAGGAACTCTTCGCTCTCGCTGTCGATATGTAGGATGATGTCCGTACCTCGCTCCGTGCGATCCCCCTTCTCTAGGGTGTACTCGGGGCTACCCTCACAGCTCCAGTGGATAGGCTCAGCACCCTCACGATAGGAGAGGGACTGGATCTCCACCCGAGAGGAGACCATGAAGGAGGAGTAGAAGCCCAGACCGAAGTGACCGATGATGGCTACCTTGTCATCCTTGTACTTGTCGAGGAATTCCTCTGCCCCAGAGAAGGCAATCTGGTTGATGTACTTCTCTACCTCGTCAGCAGTCATCCCGATACCTCGGTCGCTGACGGTGATGGTCTTTTGCTCGGGGTCGAAGCTGACAGATACCTGTAGCTCTCCGAGCTCGCCCTTGAACTCCCCTGCGGAGGCTAGGGCACGGAGCTTCTGCGTAGCATCTACTGCATTGGAGACAAGTTCTCGAAGGAAGATGTCATGCTCACTGTAGAGGAACTTCTTGATGACGGGGAAGATGTTCTCACTCGTTACCCCGATCTTACCTTGCTTACTCATAGAGTCTATAGTTGATCTTGTATGATGGATATGCGTGTTATCTCTCCTCGGTATTCAAAGGGGATGCCACCCTGCGCCTCTACGACAATATGGCAGACCGAGCCCTGCTATCGGACGATGGAGCGGATCCAAGCGAAGAGCTCACCGAGGGCGTAGTCTCCGCTGTGTGGGCGATTCCATGGGAGCTTGAAGTTCACCTCCTTGCCTACGTTCTCCAGCTTGGTAGCTAGGTTGATGATGACGGGGAAGGCTGTATCTCGGTCTCTCGCTCCGTGTCGGATGTACCAGTGGGGAGCGGTAGAGGCCTTGGGGTCTCCGATATAGTTCATGGGATTCATCAGTCGGACACGCTCCTCGAGGGCGGGACTAAGGTGTCTACCCGTCTGAGTCGCAGCCCATGGGGTGAAGTTAGCATCGCTCCCCGCATCGTCTCCGAAGAGCCCATTCTCTCCGCTGGCTGTCGCACCATCGACGCCATAGCTGTCGAAGGCGGGTACCCCCTTCAGTGGCTGGGTGGAGACGACATAGTCGAGGTACTTCGAGAGGTCGAGGTCGGTGATGTACTCTCCCTGCTGTCGCTGACGGGGACCCATACCCTGAGGGGGCATGCCTGCACCTCTGTTGGGGGTAGGAGGTGCTCCGACGCCACCGTTGATGGGAGCCTGCCCATGGGCCTGCTGGGAGAAGGAGAATCCGATGCTGTCGGGGATGGTAGCCCCAGCATCCTTGGCCTCCTGAGCGCTCGTGATGAGGAGCTTCTTGAGGTAGGCGGGGTAGGTCTCTGCTGTCAGCGCTGTGCCGTCAGAGAGGCTCAGCCCAAGTGAGGCTTGATAGGCGGGGAACTGGCTCGCTAGTGCTGTCGTGAGGGCTCGCTTATCCTCGCTGAGTGACTGCCTACTCGCCGTCTGCCCGTAGAGCCACTCATAGGCCATGTCGGCATGATCTAGGTCGGTGATAGGGCAGTAGCATACCGAGGCGAAGACATCATCACGCTCTTCGGCTGCTCCCATTGCTCTGAGGGCTGAGGCATAGCTTGGATGATTGCCCGTGGCACCGAGTAGGGCGGACATCGCTCCTCCAGCACTAGTACCATCGGTGATGATACGCTCCTTGTCCCCAGGGATCTCCCTGTCGAAGTGGCGGAGGTAGCGTACGGCGGCCTTGAGGTCGAGTAGGCCCTTGGGTGCTCGCCCTGTGTAGAGGGTCTTCTTGCCCTGAGTTACTGTCGAGCGACGCCCACGGCTACCTGGGATCACGAGGACATAGCCCTCGGCCAAGGCTCGTCCAGAAGCATCGTCTGCCTGAGGCTCGCCTGCTCGGCTCTCCATGTAGCCCCCTACATAGGTGCGTAGGAAGATAGGGGTACGCTCTGTAGCCCCATCGGGGACGAAGATATTGAGGTACTGATAGGTGGAGTCCTCTACGTGAGAGACATAGTAGAGCTGGGTATAGGCGGTGTAGCTCACGCTGTGCCCATCGGGCATCGTGAGTTGGGTCTTCACCCCTTTGGAGCGGTCGAAGCTAAGGGGAGTGCCGGCCTTAGTCTTGGCAGAGAGCCCCATGGAGCAGAGGGCACCGAGTAGTACGAAGAGGGACTTTTTCATCTTCTGTAATGTTGATCTTAGTGAGTGAATTGTGATGGATAGCGAAGTGCTCGATCAGAGAGGCACTTATTGTCCCTTAGAGTTCCAGCAGAGGGGAAGGTTTAATGCCTCGTCGTGCTCAGCCTAGATTTGCCCTCTGGGGTGGGGTATTATCCTTCATCCTAGCACCCCATTCATGGGTCGCTCGAGTACCCCATTCATGGGTCGCTCGAGTACCCCATGCATGGGTCGGTCGTGTGACCCATGTATGGGTCCCTCTGGGGAGGCATGCATGGGTGCCTCTGGAGTGGATCGGGTGGGGGCGTGCCAGACCCAAGGCGGATAATACACGGAAATGTACGCCGAGGCTGAGGATTTTGTACCTTTGGGTAAGAGGGTGACCTCAGAGCCCCGTGTCACATACAGGCGTAGGTGGCATGCATCGCTATAGCATCAATGGAGACAATCAAGCAGATATTCCGCATAGGGAGTGGCCCCAGCAGTAGCCACACGATGGGCCCACGTCGGGCCGCTGAGCAGTTCCGAGCCCGCTGTCCTGAGGCCCGTAGATATGATGTCACGCTCTACGGGAGCTTGGCTGCTACGGGTAAGGGGCACATGACCGACGTGGCCATCCTAGAGACCCTCACCCCGGTGGCCCCAACAGAGATCCACTGGAAGCCCGATATTACCCTACCGTTTCACCCCAATGGGATGAAGTTTGAGGGCTTCGATGCTGAGGGGCGACTACTAGACACCTATACGGTCTTCAGTATCGGAGGGGGGACGCTGGCCAATGAGCAGTTCAACGAGCAGAAGTCTGCTACCATCTATCCCGATAGTCGGATCATCGATATCATGCATCGTATCCACGAAGAGGATGCTACCTACTGGGAGTATGTCGAGCACTATGAGGGTAGGGAGATCTGGGACTATCTGGCAGAGATCTGGCAGGTGATGCAGCGAGCTATCCATGCGGGGCTCTCCGCCGAAGGGGTGCTCCCCGGGGGCTTGGGACTGCGTCGTAAGGCGGCGCTCTACAAGGTCAAGGCCGAAGGCTATGGCTCGGCGAGCATCAAGAATAGAGGGCTCGTCTACGCTTATGCGCTCGCTGTCAGTGAGCACAATGCCTCTGGAGGGCAGGTCGTCACTGCCCCTACCTGCGGGAGCTGTGGCGTCGTCCCCGCCGTGCTCTATCATCTGAAGACGAGCCGAGACTTCCCCGACCAGAGTATCCTCAGAGCTCTGGCTACGGCGGGACTCTTCGCCAATGTCGTCCGCACCAATGCCTCGATCTCGGGAGCTGAGGTCGGATGCCAAGGTGAGGTGGGGGTAGCTTGTGCCATGGGTGCAGCGGCTGCTAGTCAGCTCTTCGGCGGATCGAACCTCCAGATCGAGTACTCGGCAGAGATGGGCCTCGAGCACCATCTAGGTCTGACCTGTGACCCCGTCTGTGGGCTGGTACAGATCCCCTGTATCGAGCGCAATGCCTTCGCAGCGGCACGAGCCCTCGATGCCAATACCTATGGTACCTTCAGCGACGGACGGCACCGAGTGAGCTTCGACCAGGTCGTCGAGGTGATGCGCAAGACAGGACATGACCTCCCTAGTCTCTATCGTGAGACTTCGACTGGGGGGCTCGCCAGTGCTTACTCTGCCAAGAAACCTCCTCGCCCTTGGTAATCACTTCATCACGATCCTGACCTATGCATCTCAGAGCATCCCTCCTCACGATCCTTGGCCTCGTCCTCCTCTCGCTGGGAAGCCTCGGCGGGAGACTTCATGCCCAGACCCCCGACACGATCCCTGCGATCCGTATGCTCAATGATAGCTTAATCGAGATCAATCTAGCCAATATCTACGTCTCGGCTCATCGCACGGTACGCCCTCTCACCCCCTCGGAGCGTCAGCAACTCTGGCGACGCATACGAGACGTCAAGAAGGTCTACCCCTACGCCAAGTATGTAGCCGCCACCATCATCGAGACCTACGAGTACATGCAGACCCTCCCAGAGAAGGAGCAAGAGCCCCATCTCAAGCGTGTCGAGGTCGAACTCAAGCGGGACATGGAGCCTAAGATGAAGGACCTCACCCTAGGACAGGGGAAGCTCCTGATCAAGCTCGTCAATCGCCAGTGTGGGATGACGGGCTACGAACTCGTACAGACCTTCCTCGGGGGCTTCAAGGCCTGGACATGGCAGATCTTCGCCCGCATCACTGGGGCTAACCTCAAGTCGACCTACTCCCCCGAGACCAACCCTGATGATGCCCTCACCGAGCGTATCGTCCGTCTCTATGACCAGCATATCCTCTGAAGACTAGACCGAGCACAATGAGAAAGCACCTTTGCCTCTACTTCCTACTCCTCTTAGGTGTGAGCCTCTCGGCAGTGGGGCGAACGAAAGCCCCCATCCGTGTAGCCTGTATCGGCAATAGCATCACCTACGGCTATGGCCTCCAGGATCGGGAGCGGGAGGCCTATCCCGTCCTGCTACAGCACTACCTCGGGGCTAAGTATCAGGTAGAGAACTTCGGGAAGTCGGGTGCCACCCTGCTCGCTCGTGGACATCGCCCCTACTTCCAGCAAGAGGAGTACCACCGAGCCTTAGCCTTCCGCCCCGATATCGCTGTGATCCACCTCGGGGTCAACGATACCGACCCCCGCAACTGGCCCAACTATCGGGATGAGTTCATCCCCGACTATCGGCATCTGATCGACACGCTACGCTCCATCTCCCCTCGAGTGCGTATCCTCATCGCCCGTACGACGCCTATTGGCGTGGAGCACCCACGCTTCGAGTCGGGCACTCGGGACTGGCAGCTCCAGATCCAGCAGGCTATCGAGCAGGTAGCCGAGACAGCAGGCGTGGAGCTCATCGACTTCCACAGCCCGCTCTATCCCTTCCCTCATTACTTCCCCGATGCTGTGCACCCTACCGCCCCAGGGACACGTATCCTAGCAGAGACCGTCTACCGAGCTATCTCGGGGAACTATGGCGGACTACAGCTCCCCTCGATCTACTCCGATGGGATGGTGCTCCAGCGTGAGCGCCCCCTCACCCTCAGAGGTACGGCAGATGCTGGGGAGGAGGTTACACTCTCCTTCCGAGGTTGGCGAGGTCGAGCTAAGACCAGCAGGCTAGGGGAGTGGACGATCACTCTGCCTGCCCAGTCAGCAGGAGGTCCCTATACCCTCGAGGTGAGTACCTCACGCCGTAGGATCCAGCTCCATTCTATCTACGTAGGTGAGGTATGGCTCTGCTCGGGGCAGTCGAATATGGCCTTCACCCTCGGGGAGAGTAGCGATGAGGAGCATCGCCCCATCCAGCCCGACAGCCTCCTGCGTATCTACAGTATGGAGCCCGCCCATGAGATGACGGCCACGGCTTGGCCTCTTAGCTTCCTCGACTCCCTTGACCAGCTCCACTACTATCGCCCTACCTCATGGACGGGAGCTAGCCCTAGTCGGGCGAACATCTCAGCCATCGCCTACCACTTTGCCCGTGAGCTGAGGGATAGCCTCCAGATACCTGTAGGCATCGTCGTGAACGCCGTGGGAGGATCTCCTACGGAGGCTTGGATCGACCGGGCTACGCTGGAGATGAAGCTTCCCGCTATCCTCCGTCACTGGCGAACGAATGACTTTATCATGCCCTGGGTGCGGGAACGTGCTGGGCAGAACCTCAAGGCTCGTAGCACCCCGCAGGCTCGCCACCCCTACGCCCCCACCTATCTCTATGATACGGGCATCCGCCCACTCAAGGGCTTTGCCTTCCGTGGGGCACTCTGGTACCAAGGGGAGTCGAATGCGCACAACGTCGAGGCGCACGAAGCTCTCTTCCCCCTCCTCGTCGATAGTTGGCGGAAGACCTTCGGTGCTAAGCTTCCCTTCTACTACGTACAGCTCTCCTCGATGGAGCGCCCTTCTTGGCCTGCCTTCCGTGACAGCCAGCGACGCCTCGCCCGCCCTCAGGACGGCGTCGAGATGGTCGTATCTCTAGATCATGGGCTCAAGACCGATGTCCACCCTCGGATCAAGTACCCCATCGGGCATCGTCTGGCACAGCTAGCTCTCTCGAGACAGTATGGGTACAGCTCGCTGGAGGCTCGTAGCCCTGAGCTACAGTACCTCACCCTACAGCCTCATGCGCTCCTCATCTCCTTCTCGGGCACGACCCAGCTACGCATCTCCGATGGTGCTGACCTCAGAGGCTTCGAGCTCGTCACCCGAGAGGGGAAGGTCTACCCGCTCTCGGGCACGATCCAGGGGCAGACCGTCACCCTTCGTCTCCCCGCCTCCCTCCCCACTCAGACGCTCTGGCTCCTCCGCTATGCCTACCGCCCCTACAGCGATGCCAACCTCACAGGAGCTACTGGGCTCCCCGTAGGTACCTTCTCCATAGATATCAAGACCCACGCTCATGGCGCTCAATAGATCCTTCCACCTGCTCGCCCTCCTAGGGGGAGCCTTCCTCGCAGGGGTTAGCTCCTGCTCTTCCTCACTACCCGAACTGACGATCGACCTCGGTAAGTTAGCTCCCAGCGATACCCTCGCCTACGTGACCTACATTGGGGAGGGCGTGCAGGAGACCGATACCTTAGTGCACTTCTCCGAGAAGATCTCGCTGAGCCCTGACACAGCACGCTTCCGCACCGTCTCTTTAGTCCATGCCTCGGGGGCAGAGGTGCTCCTCTACTCTTGGGATGGTAGGGCGTGGCAGAGGACTCAGAGTCCTGCTAAGGAGTCTGCGCCTCTCACGCTCCTCACCGAGGCCTATGACTTCCGAGGGCGAGATATCCAGGGTAGGGAGCGAAGCCTCTCCGACCTCTATCGGAAGCGCCCCGTAGTGCTGGTCTTCGCCTCCCCCGAGCGTATGCAGAGCCTCTCCAAGCAGGAGCAGGCTCAGTTGAGGGCCAAGGCTCGCCCCGACAGCCTGCAGTTCGTCTTCCTCTATCCTTCCCTCTCTGACTCCACCGTACGGGCTCAGCTTCGTCGGGACAGCCTCGAGGGGATAGCCTTCTCCGATAGCCTTGGGCTTGTCACGAGGCTTCGCCATGAGTACGGCGTCCAGGGACAAGACCGACCCATACGCCTTCGCATCGATACCTTAGGCAAGATCAAGCGCTGATACCCCTTCCCTCCTTACCTCTACTACACACGACACACTACCATGCTTGTCAAGACCTATGCAGCCGCTCTACAGAGCATCCAAGCGCAGACCGTCACGATCGAAGTCAACTGTACACGGGGCTCCTACTTCCAGCTCGTAGGACTGCCCGATACAGCGATCAAAGAGAGCCAGGACCGAATCATCTCTGCGATCGAGAGTTCGGGATATAAGTTCCCCGGGAAGCGCATCGTCATCAATATGAGCCCCGCAGACCTCAGGAAGGAGGGAGCGGCCTATGACCTCCCTCTTGCCATCGGTCTTCTGGCAGCAGACGGGCAGATACCAGCGGACTCCCTAGAGCACTATATGATCATGGGAGAGCTCTCCCTCGACGGCTCTGTTCGCCCTATCCATGGGGCGCTACCGATAGCGATACAGGCTCGTAGTGAGGGCTTCCGAGGCTTCATCCTCCCCGAGGCTAATGCTCGGGAGGCAGCGGTCGTCAATCGACTCGAGGTGCATGCAGCACGCTCCCTCCGTGAGGTGATAGCTATGCTCTCGGGTGAGGAGCCCCTTCCTAAGGTCGAGGTCGATACCCGAGGGGAGTTCTATCGGGGACTGAGGGAGGATTTCTTTGACTTCTCTGAGGTCAAGGGACAGGAGACGGTGAAGCGAGCCCTTGAGGTAGCTGCAGCTGGCGGGCACAACCTACTCATGATAGGCCCTCCAGGCAGTGGAAAGTCGATGATGGCGAAGCGCCTCCCCAGTATCCTGCCTCCCTTCACACTCGAGGAGAGTCTGGAGACAACGAAAATCTATTCGGTGGCAGGGAAGCTCGGGAAGGATGTCACCCTGATGACTGCTCGCCCCTTCCGCTCACCTCATCATTCGATCTCACCTGTGGCGCTAGTCGGTGGAGGTGCTAATCCTCAGCCAGGGGAGATCAGTCTAGCGCACAACGGGGTGCTCTTCCTCGATGAGCTACCCGAGTTCAGTCGTGGTGTCCTCGAGGTCATGCGACAGCCTCTGGAGGAGCGAGTAGTCACCGTCGCTCGAGCACGCTACACCGTGGACTATCCCGCTAGCTTCATGCTCGTGGCTGCCATGAATCCCTGCCCCTGTGGCTACTACAATCATCCTACTCATGCCTGCGAATGCACACCTCAGCAGGTGCAACGCTACCTAGGGAAGGTCTCTGGCCCACTGCTCGACCGCATCGACCTACAGGTGGAGATCGTCCCCGTAGACTTCGACAAGCTCTCCGATATACAGCCTTCGGAGAGTAGTCAGAAGATCAGGGAGCGTGTCCTCCGAGCTCGGGAGATCCAGATCGCTCGCTTTGCTCCCTACCCGGGGGTACATTGTAATGCTCAGATGACCCCACGCCTCATGGAGCTCTTCGCTCGCCCTGATGCCGAGGGGCTGGAGAAGCTTCGTCTGGCGATGGAGCGACTAGACCTCTCCGCTCGTGCCTATGATCGTATCCTCAAGGTCGCTCGCACCATCGCCGACCTCTCGGGATCGGAGCTGATCCGTCGGGAGCATATAGCCGAAGCCATCCGCTATCGTAGTCTCGACCGAGGCTCCTGGGGACAGCGAGTGCGCTGAGGCTACCACTTCTCCATATTGGAAGTATCACATATCTTGACTATCTTTGCATCGCTTTAGAGTGGGCTTCGCCTGCTTTGAATGCTTTTAGGTAGAACTAGTAGCTCAGTAGGTAGAGCACATCCCTTTTAAGGATGGGGTCCTGGGTTCGAACCCCAGCTGGTTCACATCCTCAACGTTAGCTTAGCTTCTTGGAGACTGCATGTAGCAGACCTCCAAGCTAAGTTCGTTTAGGGGGCTATGGGGGAGGGAGCTTTGCCTCCCTGCTCTGTGTGCTTCTTTTACCTCTAGGGGAGAGGTCTTCCCATAAGCAAAGCCCCCGCCCTCTCATCTCGCAGGATGAGGAGGCGGGGGCTTTGTCGATGGATGCTACTTAGCCTCCTTGACGGATGCTACTAGCCTTGCTCTGTGGGTGGCACTTGTCTTGCTCTGTGAGTGGCACTTGTCTTGCTCTGTGAGTGGGACTTGTCTTGCTCGGTAGGTGTCACTTGCCTTACTCCGTAGATGCCACCTGCTTTATCGGAGGGGGCTAGGTATTCTTGCTCCCTTCGGACGAAGGCTAGTGTCCGTGGGGGACGTACTTGCGTTTTCCGCTGAAGCTCTCTACGTCGATGCGGATGATGGCTGTGCGGTGGAAGGACTTCTCGACATATACCTTCCCTAGCTCGAGGTCATCAGGGCAGAGCTTCTCCAGCAGAAGGTAGAGGGCATGACGTCGCTCCTCTTCGGAGAGGTCGATATGAGCGGTGCCTCGGAGGATCACGCTCTCGTACTCGGTGGTGAACTTGCTCGGTAGCAGGTGCACCCGCCCGACGATGCAGAGGGAGACCTGGCTGTGCTTGGCCAGAGCTCGGAGCTTCTTGCCTTCGGGGGCGCAATGGATATAGATACAGCTTGCTCCGTCCCAGATGTGATTGATGGGGATGCCGTAGGGGGCTCCCTCCTCGTCGATCATGGAGAGGACTCCGTACTCAGCTTGCTGGAGGAGCTCGAGGGCACGTGCTTCGTCGAGGAGACGATCACGTCGCCGGACGTCGTCATTACAGTAGTTCATAGCTTGAGGTATATCTAGGTGGATCTTAGTATGAGTGAGGGAAGAGAGAGGCTACTTCCCTTGGTAGCTGAGCTTAGCCAGCACGGGGTAGTGGTCGGAGGGAGCACGGCGGATGTGCTTCTTGAGCTTCAGTTCCTCGGGAGCATTACCACTGCCTTGAGTTGTGGCCTGAGGCTTCTCCGTCCAGTAGCTGTCCGTTAGGATGGCATAGCGTCGTACACGGAAGCCTTGGGAGACGAAGATATGGTCAATACGGCTCTCTGTCTTTAGCTCCGTGTCGAAGTCATTGAAGGTCCCATTGGGGGCTAAGCGTCGCTCAGCGTAGGTGAAGGCATCTTGAAGCCCCGAGGAGGAGAGGATGGTGAAGACCTCGTCCGTCTGGTCTACGTTGAAGTCTCCCGTCAGTATCACGGGGCTGGAGGGACCAGCGATCTCCTGGATCTTCTTGAGTACGAGCCTGGCTGACTCACGGCGTGCTACCCGACCTACGTGATCAAGGTGAAGGTTGAAGAAGTAGAATCGGAGCTGGGTACGCTTGTCTACAAACTCTCCCCAGGAGCAGATACGTATGCAGGCAGCGTCCCACCCGAGCTGAGGGCGGTCGGGCGTCTCGCTGAGCCAGAAGTTGCCACTACGGAGCTTAGTGAGGCGGTCTCTGTGGTAGAAGATTGCCGAGTACTCGCCTTCCTCCCCGCCGTCATCACGCCCCACGCCGATGTAGTCATACTCGGGAAGGCCCTTCGTGAGATCGCTAAGCTGATGCACCTTAGCCTCCTGCGTGCCGAAGATGTCTGGTTCTTCGAAGTTGATGAGATCACAGATGAGGGGACAGCGTTGCGCCCAGCCATTGCCTCGCTTAGCATCGTCAGGATTGTCGTAGCGGATATTGTAGCTCCCTACGAAGAGGCTCTGTGCCTGGATCCCGGTGATAGGGGAGAGGCAGAGGAGCAAGAAGAATAGTCGCTTCATACGTATACATAGTTTGTGTCGGCCGGCTCTATGGGTGGGGAGGGGGTGCCCGTAGTCGTGGGGCAGGTCCCTTCCCCTAGGAGGGGCTATGCAAATATACATCAATACTTTTCCCCTTGTTCGAGCCTGCTAGGGTAGGGGCGCTTACCCTACCTAGATTCCCCTTTCTATGGGGAAGACCTAGGGTATTCTCTAGTGCTTCTATTTGGAGCGTAATGAAACTTGTACTACCTTTGCAGTGAACAAAACGGTGTGGTAGTTCAGCTGGTTAGAATACCTGCCTGTCACGCAGGGGGTCGCGGGTTCGAGTCCCGTCCATACCGCTTACTGATAGAGGTAGAGCACGAGCGATCGTGCTCTACCTTTTTTATTAGCTCTGTGCACATTCCTCTCGCTCCTATGAGTAGCCCCTGGAGGGAGGAGTGGGGAAGTGAAGGCGGGGAGGATAGCTCTATTTTAGAGCTTATTATGCTACGTAGACTGAGGTAGCCTCTGTGCTTTTCACTATCTTTGGTGCACAAAAACAAGAAGGACGTACTATTCATGGATCTTTTAGAACAGAAGACAGTAGACTATAGCGATAGTGATATCAAGACCCTAGAATGGGATGAACATATCCGCCGTCGCCCGGGGATGTACATCGGGAAGCTCGGTGATGGTACCCATGCTGACGACGGTATATATGTCCTGCTCAAAGAAGTACTCGACAACTCCATCGACGAGTATGTCATGGGTGCTGGCAAGAAGGTCGAGATCACGATCCATGAAGGAGAAGTGACAGTCCGTGACTACGGGCGAGGTATCCCCTTGGGTAAGCTCATCGACGCCACGAGCAAGATGAATACAGGGGGGAAGATCGACTCTAAAGCCTTCAAGAAGTCCGTTGGTCTCAACGGGGTGGGGATTAAGGCGGTCAATGCCCTCTCCATACACTGCGAGATCACCGTCTGGCGTGAAGGTCTGACCAAGACCGTACGCTATTCGCATGCCAAGCTCCTCGAGGAGACGGAGGCCGTACCTACTACAGAGCCCTCGGGGACACGAGTAGTCTTCCGTCCCGACAGCGAGCTCTTCCGAGGCTACGAGTACAAGGACGAGTTCGTCGAGACCATGGTGAAGAACTACTCCTTCCTCAATGCAGGCCTTACCCTTACCTATAATGGCAGGCGCTACCTCTCTAAGCGAGGTCTGGCCGATCTCCTCGAGGAGAACATGACCGAAGAAGCGCTCTATCCCCTCATTCACCTCAAGGAAGACGATGTTGAGATCGTGCTTACCCATACCACGCAGGTAGGGGAAGACTTCTACAGTTTCGTCAATGGACAGAACACCACCCAAGGTGGTACTCACCTCTCGGCATTTAAGGAAGCAGTAGCTCGTGTCATTAAGGACTTCTTCGGTAAGAACTTTGATTATAGGGACATTCGATACGGGATGGCGGCAGCCATTAGCATTAAGATCGAGGAGCCCGTCTTCGAGAGTCAGACCAAGACGAAGCTAGGGTCGAAGGATATGGAGCCCGATGGGCGAAGCATCCAGAAGTTCCTCAATGACTTCCTCGGCAAAGAACTGGATAACTATCTGCATATCCACCCAGAAGACGCTGGGATCATGCTTCAGAAGATCCAGGAGAGCGAACGGGAGCGCAAGAGCCTCAGCGGTGTCGCCAAGCTCGCCCGTGAACGGGCGAAGAAAGCCAGCCTGCACAACAAGAAGCTTCGTGACTGCACTATCCACTTCAATGACCCCAAAGCCAAAGAGCCCGAGCGTACCAGTCTCTTCATCACCGAGGGGAACTCTGCAAGCGGATCGATCACCACTTGTCGTGACCCCAAGTATCAAGCCGTCTTCAGCCTTCGTGGTAAGCCTCTGAACTGCTACGGACAGAGCAAGAAGGTGGTCTATGAGAATGAGGAATTCAACCTCCTACAAGCTGCACTCAATATCGAGGATGGCCTAGATGGCCTCCGCTACAACCGTATCATCATCGCTACCGATGCCGATGATGACGGGATGCACATACGCCTACTGCTGATCACCTTCTTCCTGCAGTTCTTCCCCGAGCTGGTGCGTAGAGGTCATGTCTTCATCCTAGAGACGCCCCTCTTCCGTGTCTTCTTGCCCAAGGAGCATAAGAAGTCTGATAACTTCATGACCTCCTCACCGACAGCTAAGAAGAAGGGCCGAGGCAAGAAGAAGGAGAAGGACGAGGCTGAGCCCGCTGAGGAACTAGTGACGAATATCTACTGCTACAACGAGGCACAGAAGCAGGAAGCCCTTCGCAAGCTCGGCAAGCGAGCACTGGTCACTCGATTCAAGGGGCTGGGGGAGATCTCCCCCGAGCAGTTCAAGGACTGGATCAGCGAAGAGAATATCAAGCTCGACCCGATACGCCTACGCAAGGAGGACAATCTGAGTAGTCTCCTGATGTTCTACATGGGGAAGAATACCCCCGAGCGCCAGAGCTTCATCATCGACAACCTCGTCGTCGACGAATAGCCCTCGCCAAGGGTGCCTCCATCGCCCCGATATAAGAGAAGAGGCCCCGCCGTAAGTCTGATCTTACGGCGGGGCCTCTTTTGCTAGGTGATAGCTCCTAGGGCTAGGGGCTTACTTCTTCTTAGCCTTGCAGCATTCCTTCTTTGCTGCCTGCTCCTTGCAGTCACCCTGCTTAGCGCAGTCCTTCTTAGCGGTAGAGTCAGCGCACTTCATACCTTGACCACACTCAGAGGCGCCCTTCTTGCAGGCTTCAGTAGCCTTAGCGTCCTTCTTGTCGCAAGCCTTGCCATCCTTGGAGCAGCAGCTCTTGCCGTCCTTCTTGTCGCAGCTCTTAGCGTCCTTGTCGCATGCCTTGCAGTCCTTCTTGTCACAGCTCTTGCCATCCATAGAGGCGCAAGTCTTAGCTGCATCCTTGGAGCAAGCTACCTGCTTACCCTTACACTTCTTGGCTCCCTCGGGGGTAGAGCAGAGCGAACCTTCCTTGCAGTCGCACTCCTTCGTCTTACCCGAGCAACATGTTGCCTTCTTAGTAGTGTCGGTCTTCGCCTGTGCTTCCTTCTTGACCGCGTCCTTCTTCTCTGGGGTTTGTGCCGAAGCGCTTACGCCGAGAGCAAAGAGGCATGCTACGGCGAAAATCAATCTTTTCATGATTGTTTGTGTTAGGTTGTTAATGTTGTTATCCTGAGGATGGAATACGGGACTCCCGAGAAGTACAGCTAGTGAAAGAGCCGTACAAGGCAGGGGGTCTCAGAGATTCTCTCCTCAGGGTAAGTAAAAGGTGGGCTAGCGAAAAAGTTCACGAGAAGCACTATTTTATTTCCCTAGAGGCGCTACTGCTACCTCTTCGGTGGCACTACTGGTACCTCCTCGGAGGCGCTAGTGGTGCTTCCCTCGGGTCGTACTGCTCCCGAAAAGTAGGGGAGAGGAAGGCCTTTGCTCATTCCTCTCTAGCACCCTCTTTGAAGTACTTCGCCTCCTCTCTGGAGTGCGGTGAGCACGCAGCAAAGCCGGGAGCTCGCTCATCCCTGTAGAATATGTATATTTGTCTTCTAAATATTGACTTCGCCGATAGGGGGAGACCAGCGCTGGAGCACCCCGTCAGCACTTACTATCTATGCAGTATCCCCTCCCTCGCTTCCGACATAGAGGAGCTCTGAGCCATGCCTGGACGATCCTACGTTCGCACCCTCGTCTCTTCATCTATCCCACCCTCATAGCCCTACTCTCCTTGGCCCTTGCTGTCTACTTCTGGCCAGCACGAGGGACGATCATTGCTGGAGCGACGCCTGGAGCAGATCCTACCTTGGCTATCCATCAGCTTCAGCACACCCTTAGCCTCGCCCTCCGGCAGTCGCTACTGAGCCTCGGCCTTTGCCTTCTGCTGGGGGGGCAGATCCTCCGTCTCTTCGCTGAAGAGGAGCCCGAAGCACAGCCTCTCGGGAGGGTTGTGCTCAAGTTTATCCTCAGCCTGCTCCAAGCGCTCCTGCTCACCCTCATCACAGGTCTCGGCTCCCTCTTCATCCTACTCCCTGGCTTCTATCTCGCCACTCGCCTCTGCCTGACGCCTTGGCTGTATCTCGATGGGAAGGCAGGCTTCTGGGGATCCTTCAAGCTCTCGTGGCAGCGCACCTCAAGGCACTTCTACGTGCTCCTGCCTATGTGGGGCTTTGCTCTACTCTTCACGGTAGGTGGTGTAGTGACACTTGGGCTGGGGCTCATCCCTCTGCTCCCCTTAGGGATGCTCTATCTCTGTATCCTCTACCGCTATCTCCTAGAGATCCCTCAGGAGACACTCCCCCGACGCTAGGCGATGAAGACCTTGGTATCTCTGCACGGAGCCCTGCGCCGTCTCCAGTACTCGAAGCGCCTCATCATCAACCGACGTGGCGATGGTGTTCACTCACCCTTTGCCTTCCACTTCATCTCCCGTGTCGTGCGCAATCGGAGACCTTACTACTGCTTCGAGGAGCTTAGAGCCGAACTCGAGGAGCGTAAGCGCACGGGGCGACACCTGCCCCCGATCCATCGGTCCAAGGCGCTGGAGCTCCTCTTCCGTACCGCCCATGAGCTCGAGGCACGGCGCCTCCTCATCGTGACTCCTGAGCCCGAGGAGAGCCTGCTCCCTGCCTACCTCGAGCGTACAGGCTACACTGAGGAGATCACGCTTACCGACCCTCAGTTCACAGGGCTCACCCCCTCCGCCATCTACGACTTCATCCTCCTCGAGGCGATACCTACACCTTCGCTGCTTGAGGAGCTCCTCCAGCGAGCCTCTACTGCTTCGCCTCAGCTAGCCGTAGCGCTTTATGCTCCGACCTCCAAGGCTCGGGAGGGACTCGCTCAGCTCACTCCCTCTGCCCGTCCTCGCCTGCAGATCGATCTCATCGACCTACAGCTGTGGTTCTACGACAAGCGTCTTACCCCCTGTCGCTCCAAAGGGGTCTACTGATCCTATTCTCCATCTACATATCCTATCCTTATCCTCGATGAAGTACCTCATCTCTCTAGCCCTCCTCGGTGCAGTCTCCATCACGAGTTGCCAAGCAGCGCCCCAGAAACCTAATGGGACGGAGCAGAAGCCTGACCGCCCCGACAATAAGCCCGTCGAACCAGAGAAGGACCTAGCTGGTCCCGAGCGCCAAGCGGTGGTCTCCTACTTCAAGGCTAGTCTCTCCGGTGGGAAAGCTCCAGCACTCCTGGAGAAGCCTCTTGAGCTCAACTCCCTGGATCAAGCACGCAAGGAGGTCTGGTCTCTGTGGGCTCAGTCCAATGATCCGAACGAGACCGGTCTGCCTGCGCTCTCCCCACTAACCACTAACTCTTCACCTCGTAGCTGGGTACTCAGCCCCGAGAGCTACGGGAGAGACCGCATCCCAGCGATCATGCCCTATTACTATGGGGCGAAGGGAGATAAGCCCAGTGCTGGCTACCCGCTCTTCCTCTACCTGCACGGGTCAGGGCCCAAGGCTCACGAGTGGAAGACAGGCCTAGCGCTTGCCCTCTCCTTCCAGGACTCCCCTTCTGTATACTTCATTCCTCAGATCCCCAATGGAGAAGGGGTGGCCGATGGCCAGCTCTACCGCTGGTGGCAGCGCTCGAAGCTGGAGGCTTGGGAGAAGCTCCTTCGTCTCTCCTTCCTCTCGGGCTCTATTGACCCCAAGCGTATCTACTTCTTCGGGATCTCCGAGGGCGGGTATGGCTCCCAGCGCTTAGCCTCGTATTATGCCGACTATCTAGCGGGGGCCGGGCCTATGGCTGGCGGTGAACCGCTGATCAATGCGCCCGTGGAGAACCTCCAGCACATCGCCTTCTCCCTGCGTACGGGTGCCAATGATACCCAGTTCCATCGAAGCGAGCTGACGGGCTACACGCGTGACGCTCTCCAGAAGATGGCAGCAGCACATCCTGGCTACTACAAGCACTTCATCGATATCATCCCTAAGTATGGTCATGCGATCCCCTATGGACCAACGACACCTTACCTCGCACAGCACCAGCGTACAGCCCTTCCTAAGAGCGTCCACTGGGAGGACTTCCCTGTCGATGGACTCTATCGCAAGGGCTTCTACAACCTCGTGCCACTGACCCGCCCTCAGGGGACAGACCGTATCTACTACGAAGAGGAAATCAAGGACAACACCGTAGATCTAAAGATCCGCTCGGTCAAGTATCAGGACAGTCAGGTCAGCTCCTACTATACGAGCTTCCGTCTGGTACTGCTCTACGATAAGATCTACACCGATGCTACCGGCGGGAAGCTACGCGTCTACCTCAGTCCCGAGCTCGTCGATCTCTCCAGACCCGTACGCATACGAGTCAATGGGCGGGAGGTCTACTCAGGGGCTGTAAGAGCCGACTGGAAGCACCTCACGTCGAGCTGTGCGCTCTTCTTCGATCCCTTGCGTCTCTTCCCCGCAGCTGTCGAGGTCGACTACTAGCCTGAGCTACTGGCCCTAGAGGCGAAGGAATAAGAAGATCCCCCTTGATCGTACACGGACGATCAAGGGGGATCTTGCTTATGGGTAGGAGCCCTTACTTATCGAGCTCTACGAAGGCGGTGAAGCGGGAATCCTCTCCCGTCAGTAGGAGCGGGATGACCCGCTCGCCCGTAGCCGATCCTCGGCCTCGCTCTAGGCGGAAGATCCCCGTCTTGCCTTCGGGGACATACTGCTCATAGGCGAAGTGGGCTAGGACACCCATTGTCGTCCGTAGGTTGATCTCGACGCAGGGGTGGAGGCAGAGCTGACCCTTCTCCCGGTAGAGGAAGAGGTCTACCCCGATGTAGCCAATATATTCGGAGCTACGGAGGCGCTCCTCGAGCCACCTGGTATGTGCCTCGATGAGTCGCTCCAGGGACTCCTCGCCGATGAGTCGAGTGAGCCCTTCCCAGAGCATCATGGGAGAAGCGAGGGTATTGCCTCGGTAGGCTCTTCCCGAGGGGAGGGTATCGAAGTGGGAGAGGTCGAAGAAGCGTACCTTCCCCGATTCATCACGTGTGTATTCGATGGCCCAGTTATCAATGACTTCTAGATAGGGTTCTAGGCTCAAGCTCCCGCTACGCATACAGCTCCCGACGAGGGCTTCTAGGTGCTTCTCCTGTACGGGCAGAGGTAGGGGCTGGACGCCTCTACCCGAGGAACTATAGGGGCGCTTGACTATGAGCTCCCGAGGCGAACTAAGGGCTCGCTGGGAGACTTCGCTGATGGCGTCGAGGAGGAAGCGCTGAGTCTCCTCCTTTGTCTCCGCTGCTTCTATCCAGAGGGGAAGGATACCGGAGGGATAACCCAGTTCGTCGGCTAAGTACTGGAGGAGCTCTGCGCTAGCTCGGCGGTGGCTGAGCTGGAGATAGGCTTCGGTGAACTTCGGTAGGTGTAGGATGGTACGACTCAGGAGCGGACTATTCTTCAGTTCGCGTAGGATATGAGCTTCTACGCCCCAGATGGTGACGAGGAGTTCGGGTGGGAGGATGGCGTCCTTGGGTAGGGTCTCGCCTTCTGCGTTCAGCAGGCGGGCAGGAGCCCCTTCAGGAGAGGCGGGGGCATAGATAAGATCTTCGCCCGAGGCCAAGAGGCGCAAGAGGGGTGCTAGCTCGTAGCGCATCCAGCGGATCTCCTTGGAGAGGGTGAGGTGCTGGTGCTGGGGGAAGCTAAGGGCTTCCTCGTGGCCGGGATTGAAGACCCAGAGGCGAGGGGTAGAGGCGGTATAGGTGATCATATCAGGAGCAAAGATAGAGATAAAGGACACTTCTCACTCTAGACACGATCGCTTGTCCCTAGAGGGTGTAGCTGAGGGAGCCGAAGAAGGTCCTCCCTGGCGATAGGCTTCCTGTGATGTTGACTTGGTCGGGGTGATGATCGAAGAGGTTGTCTAGCCCTAGAGTAAGACGTAGGCGTGCTTTGTACTGGGCAGCGAGGCTGATTCGAGAGAGGGCGTACCCTTCATGGTAGACATAGGTATAGGCTTGGGAGAGGCCGTTATACTCGCTGAGTGTCACGCCTCCCGCCCCTCTCAAGCTGTAGGTTGCCAGTAGACGAAGGCTAGAGCCAGCCTTGTGCTCGTAGCTGAGGTTGGCGGTGTAGTTGTGGGGACGAAGCGGGGCAAAGGGCTGTCCGTTAGCTCGGTCCTCCGCCCTAGAGAAGTCGTGTATGTAGCTGTAGTCACCATTGAAGGAGAAGCCCCAGGGGAGCTGTGCACGCAGGCTTGTCTGTAGGTTCACCAGGCGGGTAGCCTTACTGACATTCGTGTAGTGGTAGGCATTCTCGTCCTGTACATAGACCGAGCCTATCTGGTGGTAGATCACGCTGTAGGAGGCGATCCCTGTGAGGTTGAAGTGGGAGGTCTGCCACTCGGGAGAGAGGCTGATCATACGACTGACTTCGGGGCGCAGTCCCTTCGTTCCCTTGATGAAGAACATACCGAGGTGATCCCAGTCCATGTACTGCTCCTTGATCGAAGGAGAACGGAAGCCTTCGGAGTAGGAGGCTCGTAGACGGACGTTCTTCAGACTGTAGAGTAGGGAGGCTCTTGGGGAGAAGTGTGCTCCGAAGGCCGAGTGTACATCCATGCGGAAGCCCCCGACGGCGGAGAACTGAGGCAGTATGTGCCACTCTCCTTGACCATAGAGCGTGTAGAACTGAGCCCTATGTCGTGTCTCAGTGGAGCTAAACTTATCCCCCCTCAATTCCTCTAGGAGTACCTCCACACCGGTATTGACGAGGACGGGAGAGCGTCCCTCTGCTCCGTAGTTGTACTGCAGGCGTATCGTCTGCCCCGTGAAGTCGAAGATAGGTACTCTCTGCCCCGAGTAGATGCTGTCCCGATAGCGGTGGTAAAGCTCATGGTTGTAGTCAAGGCGAAGGTTATGCAGGTCGCTGAAGGCATGGTAAGCCCTACCACCGAAGGAGTGACTCCGGTACTGATTGCGACTCACATCATTCCCATCCTGATCTCTGTGACCGTAGCGCAGGTAGCCGTAGAGCTCGTTGCTTAGATCGCTCGATCGGTAGCGTAGGGTCTGCATGAGATTCAGAGACTTACTCCCTAGGACGGGCGTAGACTCTTGGCGGAGGCTCGAGGTGCCGATACGGTAGGCGGACTGGTCGATGTAGCTGGCCGACGTCAGTGCGCTGAAGCCTCCTCGCCTAAACTGAGCTGAGCCGTTGTATCTGTTTGTCCCTTCGCCACTGTAGTCGTAGCTGAGGGTGTATTCGTGCGGGGCTTGGGCTCGCTTGGTGATGAAGTTGATGACTCCTCCGATGGCGTTCGACCCGTAGAGGGCGGACGCTGCTCCTCGTACCACTTCTATGCGTTCGATGCTGGAGAGATCGATACGGCTGAGGTCGACGACCCCGTTGCCTTCCGATGTCAGACGTTCGCCATCGACGAGGAAGAGGATATGGTCTCCCGAGAAGCCCTGCACCGTCACACGGGACTGGGCGCCGTGGGTGGTGACATTGATCCCCGGCATGCTCATCTGCAGAGCATCTGTAGCGGAGCGAGGGTTGAGGCGCTCCAGATCCTTCCGAGAGATCACCTGAGTGATGATCGGGAGCTTCTTCAGCGAGCGAGGTGTCTGTGTCCCTGTGACGACGACGCTCTCGAGGGTGCGTTCGTGGGCGAGGCTATCGGGAGTCTTGCTCTGAGCACTAAGGCGTGGGGTGAAGCTCCAGACGAGGGCGGAGAGGATCAGTAGGGGGCGGTAGACCATTGATCAGTAGGATACTACGATGAGGGAAGTAACAAAGTGGAGCAAAGATACGGGTATCCCTTCAGGGACGCTATCCCCTATAGTAGTGATTTGCTCGATCCCCTCTACCTGATACTAATTAGGAGAGCCTTCTCTGTAGACTCATTTGCACCCCCTCAGGGGAACCTACGGTAGGTCGTCTTTGCGACCCACTATAGGTCATCGAGACGACCTACAGTAGGTTTTTTCGACGACCTACCGTGGGTCGTTTTTTGCCCCTTCGGAGCAAGGCGCTCCAGCCCGCTGGTGAAGCGACTTTCTGACGAGTCTTGCGACTTGACGAAAATGAAGGATTCTGGGCCCCGAAGATGGATGAGATTTTCCCTCGCCAGAGAGCTGTAGAGGGTACAAGGGATGCGCATTTTTCGTATCTTTGTCTATCTATTAACTTCATATTGCGACAATAATGAGCGAAGAGCTATTCGACCAAGCCCAAGCAAGCGAAAAGGAATACTCAGCCAGTAGTATACAGGTCCTAGAGGGTCTAGAGGCCGTACGTAAGCGCCCTGCCATGTACATCGGTGACATCGGTGAGAAGGGATTGCACCACTTGGTCTACGAAGTCGTAGATAACTCGATCGACGAAGCCTTAGCTGGCTATTGTAATGACATCAAGGTCTTCATCCACGAAGACAACTCCATCGAAGTCCGAGACAATGGTCGCGGTATCCCCGTAGATATCCATGAGAAGGAAGGTAAGAGTGCGCTGGAAGTCGTACTGACCGTCCTGCACGCTGGGGGTAAGTTCGACAAGGGCTCCTACAAGGTCTCTGGGGGGCTCCACGGGGTGGGGGTCTCCTGTGTCAACGCCCTCTCCACCTACCTCAAGGCCATCGTAGAGCGTGACGGCAAGGTGTACTCTCAGGAGTTCAGCCGTGGCGTACCTACGACCGAACTGCTGACTATCGGCGAGACGGATCGTACCGGTACGACCGTCATCTTCAAGCCCGACGACACGATCTTCTCCGTCACCGAATATCAGTTTAAGATCCTCTCTACTCGCCTGCGTGAACTCGCCTTCCTCAACGCCGGTATCACTCTCACCCTCATCGATGAGCGCCAGCGCAATGAGGCTGGTGAGCCCCTCGTCGAGTCGTACTATTCGGAGAAGGGGCTGGAGGAATTCGTCAAGTACATCGACCGCTCCAAGGAGCACCTCATCGATGACGTCATCCATATCGTCACCGAGAAGCAGGGCGTCCCCGTAGAGGTGGCGATGACTTACAATACCTCCTACAACGAGAATGTCTACAGCTACGTCAACAATATCAACACCATCGAGGGCGGTACGCATCTGGCGGGCTTCCGTCGTGGGTTGACCCGTACGCTGAAGAAGTACGCTACCGACTCCAAGCTCCTGGACAAGGTGAAGGTCGAGATCACGGGGGACGACTTCCGTGAAGGCTTGACCGCTGTCGTGAGCATCAAGGTCGCAGAGCCTCAGTTCGAGGGACAGACCAAGACAAAGCTCGGGAACAACGAAGTGATGGGGGCCGTCGATATCGCTGTCAGCGAAGCCCTCGAGATCTACCTCGAAGAGCATCCCAAGGAGGCAAAGATCATCGTCGACAAGGTCATCCTCGCTGCTACGGCACGCCAGGCTGCCCGCAAGGCTCGTGAGATGGTCCAGCGTAAGTCACCCCTCTCCGGTGGTGGCCTGCCTGGTAAGCTAGCCGACTGCTCCTCCAAGGATCCTGTCCTCTCTGAGCTCTTCCTCGTCGAGGGTGACTCTGCAGGTGGTACGGCCAAGCAGGGTCGTGACCGAGAGTTCCAAGCTATCCTACCTCTGCGTGGTAAGATCCTCAACGTAGAGAAGGCTATGCAGCACAAGGTCCTCGAGAGCGAAGAGATCCGAAATATCTATACTGCCTTAGGGGTGACCATCGGTACTGAGGAAGATAGCATGGCGCTCAACCTGACGAAGCTCCGCTACCACAAGGTGATCATCATGACCGATGCTGACGTGGACGGTAGCCATATCGCCACGCTCATCCTGACCTTCTTCTTCCGCAATATGCGTTCGCTCATCGAGAATGGCTACGTCTACATCGCTACACCTCCTCTCTACCTCTGTACCCGAGGTAAGGAGCGTGAGTACTGCTGGACGGAGCAGCAACGTCAGGCCTTCATCGACCGTGTCGGTGGTGGTGATGAGAACCGCGTACGTGTCCAGCGCTACAAGGGTCTTGGGGAGATGAACGAAGAGCAGCTCTGGGAGACGACGATGAATCCCGAGAATCGTACCCTTCGCAAGATCACGATCGAAAACGCTGCCGAGGCTGATGCGATCTTCTCCATGCTCATGGGCGACGATGTAGCTCCTCGCCGTGAGTTCATCGAGGCGAATGCGACCTACGCTCGTATCGACGCATAGCCACTAGACATACCTTACCTAGGCGAAGGCTATCCTCACGGCATGGATGTGCCGCAGGGGATAGCCTTCTCCTCTCCTTGCTATGACACAAGATCAAGCTAAGACGAACGCTTACTACTATATCAGTCCTTCGACCGATCCGTACTACAACATCGCTCTGGAGGACTACCTCTATCGCCAGCTACGCCCCCTAGATACGATCTACTTCCTCTGGGTGAACCGCCCTTCGGTCTTCATGGGTCGCTACCAGTGGGCAGATGCTGAGCTGGACATGCAGTATCTCGAGGAGAAGGGGATAGCCCTGCTTCGGCGTACCTCTGGGGGAGGTACGGTCTATCATGATCTAGGGAATCTGAACTTCACTGCGATCAAGAATGATCACTCGGGACTGGGCTTCGACCTGAAGGCCTTCCCTCAGCCTGTGCAGCGAGCCTTAGCCCGTCATGGGGTGGCGGTAGAGCGCTCCCCTCGGGGAGACCTTCGTCTGGATGGACTCAAGGTAGGGGGAGCAGCTGAGGCGGTGAACCGCTCTCGCATGCTCTACCATATCTGCCTGCTCTTCGACGCCGATCTAGAGGAGCTGGAGCGTATCCTCACTGTAGATCCTTCGGTCACGGTGAGTTCTCGTGTCTCCTCCGTACGCTCCCAGGTCACGAACCTCCGCCCTGTGCTCCCCTCCGACTACACGATCGCTGATCTGCAGGAGGATATACTGGGTGCTCTAGCAGAGGAACACGAGGGGCTCTTCCCCCTCCAGTTCAACTCCTCTGTCAAAGAGTATATCCGTCGGGAGCGGGCCGAGCACTTCGAGCATCCGGACTGGATCCATTCACCCATTGGTAAGGCTAAAGAAGGACGATGAACGAACCAGAAGTATCCCTTCCCTACATCGACTTTGGTACCTTCCTAAGACGCTACTTCCCTGAGCAGAAGGTACAGAAGATCACCCTCACCGCAGGCTTCTCATGTCCTACGAGAGATGGCTCTATGGGTAAGGGGGGCTGTACGTACTGCAATAATAAGAGCTTCAGCCCTAACTATGCCGTCAAGCTCAAGAGTATCACCGAGCAGATCGACGAAGGGATAGCCTTCTTCCGTCGCAAGTACCCTGAGATGCGCTACCTAGCCTACTTCCAGTCCTACACGAATACGTATGGGGAGGTGGCAGACTGCATCGCTAAGTACGAGGAGGCACTGAGTCACCCCGATGTCGTGGGGCTCATCATCGGTACACGCCCCGACTGCATGCCTCAGCCTCTGCTGGATTATCTTAGTGAGCTCGCCAAGCGTACCTTCCTCCTCGTCGAGTATGGAGTGGAGAGTACGTGCGATAGGAGTCTAGAGCGTATCCAGCGGGGACACTCCTGGCAGTGTAGTGTAGATACGATCCACCGCACCCACGAAGCAGGTATCCTCGTAGGAGCCCATCTCATCCTAGGCCTCCCTGGGGAGAGTAGGGAGGAGATGCTCCAGCATGCCGATCGTCTCTCCTCCCTCCCGATCACGACGCTCAAGATCCATCAGCTACAGATCATCCGTGGTACGATCATGGCAGGCGAGTATCTACGCCGTCCCGAGGACTTCCACCTCTTCACCGAAGAGGAGTATATCGAGCTCATCGTAGACTTCGTGCATCGGCTACGCTCGGATATCGTCCTTGAGCGCTTTGTCTCTCAGTCTCCCCCAGCGCTTCTCCTCGCTCCTCGATGGGGTTGGAAGAACCACGAATTCACAGCTAAGATCCGTCGTGCCCTAGAGAAAGGCTCCTAGCCTAGAGATAAGGCTCTCGAGCCTCATTCTTCACATACATTAAGCCCCCTTATCTGAGAGCAGATAAGGGGGCTTTTCAGTTGGCTCCTTGGCTCTAGGCAATAGCCAGCCTAGGAGTATAAGTCGTGCGTGCTAGAGCGGACAGACGGAGTCGACGATACCGTCCGCTAGTCCCTTGGTAGGGACGATGATCTCGGTGGCCTCGGTGATCTCTGCCACCAGCAGGAAGATATCTGCTGCAGGTACGATGACCTCAGCACGGTCAGGCTTGAGGCGGAAGATAAGCATACGCTCCACGGGCGTATATTGGCGTAGCTCATCGGCGACAGCACGTAGGTTAGCTACGGGGAGGTTGCAGATATTCGCTCGCTCCGAAGGGGCACCTAGGCGAAGGAGCTTATTGATATTGCCCCCAGTACCTACGAGGCGGAGCGTGCCGTAGGTCTCCTTGAGGTGCTGGACATACTTACCGAAGGACTCTCGCTCTTCGTCCCGTACCTTCCCGCTGAGCTGACGGATCGTACCTATATCGAAGGAGCGGGACTCGATGAGGTTAGAGCCTCGTACGAGGTTGAGCTCGGTACTACCACCCCCGACGTCGACGTAGAGGAAGGTCTCCTCCTCCTGCCCAGAGAGTGCTCGGATGAGATCAGAGGAGATGAGCTGAGCCTCCTCTCTGCCGTCGATGATTTCGATCTTGATCCCCGTCTTCTCATAGATCTTGTCTACGAGCTCCATCCCATTCTCTGCATCTCGCATCGCCGAGGTAGCACAGGCTCTGAAGGCTTCTACCTCGTAGATCTCCATCAGTTCATGGTAGGCCTTCATGAGGCTGATGAGCTGCTTGGACTTCTTCTTAGAGATACGTCCATCGACGAAAGCATCCTCCCCGAGGCGGAGGGGTACACGTACGAGCTGTACCTTGGATAGGGGCTCGGTGCTCCCCGGCTCATTGAGGCACTTGATGAGGAGGCGTACGGCGTTGGAGCCTATATCTATACCGGCGTAATGTGATTTACCCATGATTTTCTTCTTTCTTCTTAGCTACGTAGTATTGGTAGAGCGTTTGCTGTGAGTTGAAGAGCTCCGTCTTGTCATCTATATCCTCTCTACGAGGGCGTACCTCCTCGCCGTTGGTATAGTAGCCCTGCTCGGTGTCCCTGAGGCCTGCCGAGATGACGAAGTCGAGCTCTCGCTGGATGTCAGGATCATAGACGGGGGTCATCACCTCGATGCGTCGATCGAGGTTGCGTGTCATCCAGTCGGTCGAGCCGATGTAGTACTTAGGCTCGCCATCATTGCCGAAGATATAGATGCGTGAATGCTCGAGGTAGCGGGAGATGATGGCGTTGATGAAGAGCCCTTCGCTGTAGCCCGGTACTCCTGGGATGAGGGAGCAGTTGCCTCTTAGGCATAGCTCCACACGCACCCCTGCCGTACAAGCCTCATAGAGCTTAGCTACCATCTTCTCGTCGACGACATGATTGAGCTTGAGGCGGATGAAGGCATCCTTGCCTGCCCGTGCCAGACGGATCTCCTTGTTGATCATCTGGTAGAGCGGCTGGCGCATATCGTTAGGGGCAACCAGTAGGTGATGGAAGTGCGTATTGATGAAGGGACGCTCGATGAAGTCGAAGACCTGTGCTACATCTCGGACGATGCCCTTGTGAGCGGTCATCAGCATGAGGTCGGTGTAGAGACGAGCTGTGCCCTCGTGGAGGTTACCCGAGCCGATACAGGCGATGTCTCCCCGCTTCGTGCCGATGTAGACGAGCTTGGAGTGTACCTTGAGCTTCTCGTGTCCTAGTACGACATTGATCCCCGAGTCCTGCATCTTCTTCCCCCAGCTGATATTGGACTGCTCATCGAAACGAGCTAGGAGCTCGACGACGGCCGTGACACGCTTCCCATTCTGCGCAGCGGTCATCAGAGCCTTGACGACCTTAGAGTTCTGGGCGACACGGTAGAGTGAGATACGTATCTCGGTGACATCTTCGCTGATGGCTGCCTCTTGCAGTAGGCGTAGGAAGTGGTCAAAGCTGTAGTAGGGGAAGTGGATACACCGATCTCGGCGGAGTACCTGGCTGATGATGCTCTGAGCGTAGTGGAACTCGTCCATCTGCAGGGGCTCTTGCTTCGGGAAGCGCAGTCCTGGTCGTCCGCAGTCGGGGAGCGTCATCAGGTCACGCATGTTGTGATAGCGCCCGCCCCCGATACGCATATCTCGGTAGTTGAGCTCGGCCATATCACTCAGGCGGCGTAGGATCTCAGGGGAGAGAGCCTCGTCGTAGACGACACGTACCGCCTCACCTCGCCCACGTCGCTTGACCCCTCTGGATACCATCTCGATGACACTGGAGCGAAGGTCCTGCTCGAGCTCAAACTCTGCATCCTTGGTGAACTTGAAGGTATAGGCCTCGTACTGGGCATACTCTCGTCCGATGAAGATATAAGGGAGACAGTAGCGGAGCACGTCGTCGAGGAACATCAGGTAGCTCTCCCCATCCTTGTCCCGAAGGCGCAAGAAGCGTCCTAGCTCCTTCGTCGGCACTTCGAGTAGGGCTACATCATGAGCCAGCTCCTCCTCGCCCTGCTCATGCCAGAGGACGACGACGAGATAGAGGGACTCCTTGAGGTGCTGCTCGGGGCGGAAGGTCGGACTATTGATGAAGATCGGGTTGGTGATCCCATTGATCTTGTCCATGAAGAAGGAGAGTACCTCATCCTCCTGGTCGGTCGTCAGCTCCTGCTCATTGATGATATGGATGTGAGCTTCGTTAAGGCTCTGCAGGAGGTCGGCGAAGGTGCGGTCGAAGAGAGCTGAGTATTCGTGATTGAGCCGTATGATGGTACGGAGCGTCTCCTTAGCCTTCCTACGCTCATGCGTGGGTATAGGTTCGAGAGAGCCCACGATGCGCCTCAGGGAGGCAACACGCACACGGAAGAATTCGTCGAGGTTGTTGGAGTAGATCCCGAGGTAATTGAAGCGCTCCAGCAGAGGTAGATCTGTGCGTGCAGCCTCGAGGAGGATGCGCTTATTGAAGTACATCCAGCTCTCATCTCGCTCGATATAGGGGAGGCGTCCTCGGTGGTGGCTATGAGGCATAAGCTATGGATATATCTAGGGGGTGGAGTCTAGAGGCTACTCCCATCGAAGCCGAAGGGCAGTAGATAGCGACAGTCCTCTAGGACGACGGTCTTCTCGTCCCCAGCAAGTAGGATGGGGAAGGGATGGAAGCGGGTAGCTGTCTCCATGATCACCTGACGACAGCCTCCGCAGGGGGAGATGAAGGGGACTCTCCCCGAGGCATTGAAGGCCACGATGAGGAGCTTCTCTACAGGGACATCGGGCCACTGAGCTCCCGCCCAGAAGAGCGCCGTACGCTCGGCGCAAGTTCCCGAAGGGTAGGCGGCATTCTCTTGGTTCGATCCCGTGACGATCTCCCCGTTGGCTAGGAGCACAGCCGCTCCGACGTGGAAGTGGCTGTAGGGCGCATAGGCCTTCTGAGCAGCCTCTACGGCTAGTTCCTCGAGCCGGCGGTCTTCGGGGGTGAGCTCGCTCCTGAGGAGCGTCTTATAGGGTATGGTGAAGGTCTGTTCCATGAAGCAATTCTTCTAGTGAAGAGGGAGTATGTGGACGAATGCTTGTCGCTCGTCTCCTTAGCGAATGTACGAAAAATATAGCTCCCTCCTTCATACGACACACCCTCTCCCCAGCCGAGGGTGGGGAGAGGGTGTGAGATGGAGGTATATCTTAGGCTCATGGGGCGCTCCCTCATAGGGAGGAGAGGCCGAGGAGCTATAGGGGGGTACCTTACTTCTTACGGCGACGAGCACGCTCCTTCTTGGCAGGCTTGACGATAGGGACGATCTCGATGTGAGCATCGATACCTAGCCCGTCGATGATGCGCTGGATGAACTTCTGCTTGATCCCCGTGGGTGAGCCCGTCTGGAGGTAATAGTTCTTCTCCAGGTGCTTGAACGAAGAGGCAAGCTCCTTACCGTCCGATTCGATGATGAGGGGCTCCTTGTTGAGCTTCAGCCCGAGGTCACGTACCTGAGCTACACCCGACTTCTGTACGAAGGCTCTGAAGGTATCTGCTGCGCTCTTCTCTTCGAGGCTGGTGCCGTCGGCGTAGACGATACGTAGGCGAGTGATCGAGGAGGATGAGAGGGCCTGCTCCAGAGCGCTAGCCTTGCGCTTGAGGCGACGTGCTTCGCGAGCCTCTCTCTGAGCTGCTTCTTCTTCTGAGCTGAGCTCTCCTGTACGACGGTGCTCGATCGTATAGGTGCTGGGGTTAGCAGGATCGTAGTGGAGCGTGAAGGTGATGGGTTGGTCAAGGACGGAGAGAGTATCTCGTAGCGCATTGCGCATAGCTCGGTAGAGCTCCTCCTGGATGAGGCGATCTTCCTCCTTCTTGATTTGTTTGTCTACATCGTTAGCGATGGATATCCCTTGTGCTTCCAGGGTACGTCGTGCGTCGATAAGCTGTGATAAATGGGCCATAGTGACTTTCCTAGTCTATGAATTGAGATTATTTCTATCCCTACAACGTGGTAGATATAGATCGTATTTTATCCCCACAGATATTTTTTGTCTTTGAGTGATTTGGGTGGTTATAGTTGGCTGATATATGCCTTTCATCTTTGCTCTAAAGATAGAGAGGATGGAGGTGGGGTAGCCTATGGGTAAGTAGCTACTTCCTCTGGCTAAGGTTGGTGTTGATAGGGAGCTCCTTTACTCCTCATTGCCCCCTGTCTCTCCCTGATAAAGGGGCGTCTTAAGGAGGAACGAAAGCAAACCTTTTGGTAGATCGATCTGTTTCGGATACATATCATGCTCGCTCTGATGGTCTTGCGTAAGCTAGGACTTGAGGGGTGGGGTATCATCAGGCAAAAGAAATGACTATAGTAGCAACGATCCTTGTCGCCTTAGTGGCGCTGGAGCATCTGTACATCCTCTGGATCGAGATGTTCGCATGGACGACGAAGGGGAGAGAGGTCTTCAGGGGAGCGCTCCCCGATGAGCTCTTCGAGCGCACCCGAGGCTTGGCTGCCAACCAAGGCCTATACAATGGCTTCCTCGCTACGGGGCTGATCTGGGGGCTGACGATCACTGATCCCCTCTGGAGCCTCCGTGTACAGCTCTTCTTCCTCCTCTGTGTCGTGACGGCTGCTACCTACGGAGCTATGCGCTCAAGTCGGAGCATCCTCCTCAAGCAAGGGCTACCCGCTATCCTTGCTCTTTTTGCTCTTCTGCTTCGCTAATTCACATCAGAGTAGTGTAGGGCTGGATGGCCTCAGCTATTGAGTTTCCCAAACCCTCGTACATACTCTTCCATCTTCTTATATCAATGACTAGAAAATCAGACATTGGCCTCATCGGTCTCGCTGTCATGGGCGAGAACCTCGCTCTGAACATGGAGCGCAATGGCTTCCAAGTATCCGTATATAATCGTGCCGAAGGTGCTGAGGCACACGTCGTCGAGCATTTCCTCTCGGGACGTGCCGAAGGGAAGCGCTTCCTAGGCTTCACTGACCTCAAGCCCTTCGTCGAGAGTATCGAGCGTCCCCGCAAGATCATGATGATGATCCGTGCGGGTAAGCCCGTAGACTCCGTGATCGATGCACTCCTCCCCTATCTGGAGGAAGGAGACATCATCATCGACGGGGGTAACTCTAACTGGGAGGACTCTGAGCGTCGAGAGGCTAGCCTCCGAGCACATGGTGTCTACTTCGTCGGCTGTGGTATCTCGGGTGGTGAAGAGGGTGCGCTCAATGGCCCTGCGATCATGCCGGGCGGAGCACGTGAGGCTTGGCCTACGCTGGAGCCTATCTTCACAAAGATCGCCGCCAAGGCAGAGGACGGCTCTCCCTGCTGTGCATGGATCGGAGCTGGAGGTTCAGGGCACTTCGTCAAGATGGTGCACAACGGGATCGAGTATGGTGATATGCAGCTGATCGCTGATGCCTATGCAGTCCTCAGCCAGATCGCTGGTAAGTCGAACGAAGAGATGGCCACCATCTTCGCCAGCTGGGGGGCAGGCAAGCTCAGTAGCTACCTCATAGAGATTACCTCGGAGATCCTGCGTCATCGGGAGCCCTCGGGCGACTACCTCATCGACAAGATCCTCGATGCCGCTGGGCAGAAGGGGACTGGGAAGTGGTCGGTCATCAATTCTCTAGAGTATGGCGAGCCCCTAGGTCTCATCGCTACCGCTGTCTACGAGCGTAGCCTCTCCTCGGGCGTGGATCTTCGTCAGGAGGCCTCTGAGCTCTACCCCCGTGAGGCTCGCCAGCAGTCCGACTTCACCGAGGCCGATGTGCTTGCGCTGGAGCGTACGCTCTATGCCTCGAAGATCGTCTCCTATGCACAGGGCTTCTCCCTGCTGTCGGAGGCCTCTCGTGCGAACGGCTGGGGGCTTGATCTGGCTTCTATCGCTCGTATTTGGTGCAATGGATGTATCATCCGCTCCTCCTTCCTCAATGATATCGCAGCTGCCTACCAAGCTGAGCCTGAGCTGAAGAACCTCCTCCTTGCGCCTTACTTCCACAAGGAGATCGAAGAGGCTCGAAGTGACTGGCGTCAGACGGTGGCTAATGCCTTCCTCCAGGAGTGCTCTGTGCCCGCCTTCGCCTCGGCGCTGAGCTACTTCTCCTCGCTGACGACTCGTCGTCTGCCTGCCAACCTCGTGCAGGCACAGCGTGACTTCTTCGGGGCACATACCTTCGAGCGTGTAGATCAGCCCCGAGGGCAGTTCTTCCATGAGAACTGGACCGGCCGAGGTAGTGATACCTCTTCTACTTCATACAATGCTTAGAGCATCCCTAGATATGCAGCAGACACCAGCACATAGCTTACCCCAGAGCCTCATCCTCGTGATCTTCGGGGGCTCGGGGGACTTGACTAAGCGCAAGCTCATCCCTTCGCTCTATCAGCTCTTCAAGCAGGGGAAGCTCCCTGAGCGCTTCGCTGTCCTTGCCCTCGGGCGTACGGACTACACCGACGAGACCTACCGACCCCATCTGGATGAGTCCCTCCAGCGCTATCTAGCGGAGGGGGAGTATGATGCGTCGCTAGCGGAGCAGTTCCTCTCAGGCGTGCACTACCTCTCGATGGACCCCTCGGAGGTAGCAGACTACCCGAAGCTCAAGGAGAGCCTCGCTCGCCTGGATGAGCGTATCGCCAACCCTGGGAACTACATCTACTATCTCTCCACGCCACCCTCGCTCTACGGGGTCATCCCTCAGCATCTGGCCGAGGTCGGTCTAAATAAGGAGGAGGTGGTAGGCGCTGACGGGGAGACTCAGGCCATCCGTCGTATCGTCATCGAGAAGCCCTTTGGCTACGATCTCGACTCTGCCCTAGAGCTGAACGAGATCTATCGATCGGCCTTCCACGAGCATCAGCTCTACCGCATCGACCACTTCCTCGGCAAGGAGACGGTGCAGGACATCATGGCACTTCGCTTCGCCAACGGGATCTTCGAGCCTCTCTGGAATCGTAACTACATCGAGCGGGTAGAGATCACCGCCGTGGAGAACATGGGCATCGAGAGCCGAGGAGGCTTCTATGACCAGACGGGTGCACTGCGTGATATGGTGCAGAATCACCTGGCTCAGCTCGTCGCCCTGACGGCGATGGAGCCCCCGGTGCAGTTCAATGCCGATCTCTTCCGCAATGAGGTCGTGAAGGTCTATCAGTCCTTCCGACCCATGACGAAGGAGGAGATCCGTGGGAGCGTCGTCCGTGGTCAGTATACCGAGAGCCAGTGGAAGGGGGAGCACCACCGAGCCTACCGAGAAGAGGACAAGATCCCCGCAGACAGTCGTACGGAGACCTTCGTAGCGATGAAGCTCTTCGTCGACAACTGGCGCTGGCAGGGGGTCCCCTTCTATATACGTACGGGGAAGATGATGCCTACCAAGGTCACGGAGATCGTCGTCCACTTCAAGCCTACGCCCCATCGCATGTTCACTACGATCGATGGTGAGACGATCCCCAATCAGCTCATCATCCGTATCCAGCCCAATGAAGGGATCTCGCTGAAGTTCGCTGCTAAGGTCCCCGGCTCGGGCTTTGAGGTGAAGCGAGTGTCGATGAACTTCACCTACGACCAGCTCGGAGGGATCGCCTCGGGCGATGCCTACTCTCGTCTCCTCGAGGACTGCATGCTGGGCGACCCGACGCTCTTCACCCGTAGCGATGCTGTCGAGATGAGTTGGCGCTTCTTCGACCCCATCCTCTCTTCGTGGCAGGAGGAGGACTTCCCCCTCTACGGCTACCCAGCAGGTACCTGGGGCCCCAAGCAAAGCGACACGATCATCGATCGGGAGCATAGCTGGACCAACCCCTGTCGCAACCTAACTAACTCTGAGCTCTACTGCGAACTATGATCTACCGTCACTATGCGACCCCCGAAGCTGTAGCTCGGGCTGTCGCCGAAGAAGCCTTCGTCCGTCCCTCCCGTGAGGGCTGGGTGCATATCGCCGTGTCGGGTGGCTCGACACCCCGATTGCTCTTCGAGCTCCTCGCTTCGGAGCCTCTAGCAAGCTCTGTCCAGTGGGATCGTGTGCATCTCTACTGGGTAGATGAGCGGTGTGTACCCCCGACGGATGTCGAGAGCAACTATGGGATGACCGAGGAGACCCTCCTTCGCCATGTCCCCATCCCCGAGGGGCAGGTCCATCGCATAGCAGGGGAGAAGGACCCCGAGCGTGAGGCTAAGGATTACTCCTGGCTTGTCGGCTCGGAGCTTCCCTTCGATGGCGAGTATCCCATCTTCGACGTGGTGATCCTTGGGTTGGGAGACGACGGACACACCTCCTCGATCTTCCCCCATCAGATGGAGCTCCTAGAGACCGACCAGCCCTACGCTGTCGGGGTGAGCCCTCGGGGACAGAAGCGGGTAGCGATGACCGGGCCCACGATCCTAGCAGCGAAGAAGCTCCTCTTCCATGCTACGGGACAGAAGAAGGCACCGATCCTACGGGCTATCGCTAGTTCAGCGCCCGAGGCCGACCGCTATCCTGCGACCTACATCTTCCGCCATCGCTCCGACGTGGAGCTCTATACCGACGTGAAGCTCTAGGCTAAGAGGCTGGGGAGGAGACTTAGTGCTTGCCCTCCCGAAGCTCCCTGTATAATAGACGAGTCCACACCGCTTACCTTGGGCGGTGTGGACTCGTTTCCTTTTGGCATCAAGAGCGAGGAATATACCCGCCCCTAGTGACCCATTCATGGGTCGCTGTGGTCACCCATTCATGGGATCCTCGGGTGACCCATGCATGGGGTACCTCTAGGAGGCATGAATGGTATTCCTTGGGGAGTGGAGTGGGATGAGGAGCTTCCCCGAGGTGATGGGGCTAGATCTCCAGAGGGAGGATGGCGGGGTAAAGCGCCTTCTAGATGAGCTCCTTCGATCGGAGCCCGTGGGGCTGGAGATACCTCCGAAAGCCGTTTATTTCCTAGGACTTGGTGATAGTTAGGGAATGAAGGCGATTATTCTTACATTTGCAGTACAGAAATCATGGGGTGCAGGAGCGTCCTACAGCCCCTATCATATCAACTCAAGCAAGTAAGAAAAGCTATGAACCTCTCACACATCGAGCATCTTGGTATCGCCGTAAAGAGTATTGAAGCATCTCTGCCTTATTATGAAGGCATCCTCGGACTGAAGTGCTACAACATCGAAGAAGTAGCAGACCAGAAGGTGAAGACAGCCTTCTTCAAGATCGGGCAGACCAAGATCGAGCTTCTCGAAGCTACCTCTCCCGAAAGCACCATCGCTAAGTTCATCGAAAAGCGTGGGGAAGGTATCCATCACATCGCCTTCGCTGTACCCAACACAGACGAAGCACTTCAGGAGCTCGCTGATAAGGGCGTCCAGCTGATCGATAAGCAGTCTCGTAAGGGCGCAGAAGGTCTCAACATCGGTTTCCTTCACCCCAAGAGTACGATCGGAGTCCTCACTGAGCTGTGCGACCACAGAGACGTCAAGTAAAGTGACGTATGAATGGGATAATAGAAGAGCCCTCGACCCGTAAGGTGTCGGACGAAGGAAGCTCCTCTGTTATCCCATTCGGACTTCTTAATAGCAAACACAGGAAAAGATAGTATCTACTAAACAGCAACCAATATGAGTGTTCAACTAGAGAAAATTAAGGAGCTCATAGAGCTTCGTGCCAAGGCGCACCTTGGTGGTGGTCAGAAGCGTATCGACAGCCAGCATCAGAAGGGTAAGTTCACCGCCCGTGAACGTATCGCCCTCCTCCTCGACGAAGGGAGCTTCGATGAGATCGATACCTTCGTCCTGCACCGCTCGACGAACTTCGGTATCGACAAGACTAAGTTCCTCGGTGATGGTGTAGTCACCGGCTCGGGTACGATCGATGGTCGTCTGGTCTACGTCTTCGCACAGGACTTCACCGTCTTCGGTGGTGCTCTCTCCGAGATGCTAGCCTCTAAGATCTGTAAGGTCATGGAGCTGGCTATGAAGATGGGTGCTCCAGTCATCGGGCTCAATGACTCCGGTGGTGCACGTATCCAGGAAGGGATCAACGCTCTGAGTGGCTATGGTGACATCTTCGAGAACAACATCCTAGCCTCTGGTGTCATCCCTCAGATCTCTGCTATCTTCGGTCCTTGTGCTGGTGGTGCTGTTTACTCTCCAGCTCTGACGGACTTCAATATCATGAGCAAGGGCACGAGCTACATGTTCCTCACCGGTCCTAAGGTCGTCAAGACCGTCACGGGCGAAGATGTGACTCAGGAGCAGCTCGGTGGTGCTAGCGTACACGCCTCCAAGAGTGGTGTCGCTCACTTCGCAGTAGACAATGAAGAGGAAGGTATCCGCCTCATCCGTCACCTCCTCTCCTTCATCCCCCAGAACAATATGGAGGATGCTCCTTGTGTCGAGCCTACGGATGCCGTCGATCGTGTCGATGATGTACTCAACACCATCATCCCTGATCAGCCCAACAAGAGCTACAATATGTATGATGTCATCGGTACCATCGTCGACAATGGTGAGTTCCTCGAGATCCACCGTGACTGGGCTAAGAACATCATCATCGGCTTCGCTCGCTTCAATGGTCAGAGCGTCGGTATCGTAGCTAACCAGCCTATGGTCATGGCAGGTGCCCTCGACTGCAATGCTTCTCGCAAGGCTGCTCGCTTCGTCCGCTTCTGTGATGCCTTCAATATCCCCCTCGTGACCCTCGTAGACGTCCCAGGCTTCCTCCCAGGTACGGGTCAGGAATACAACGGTGTCATCGTCCATGGTGCTAAGCTCCTCTATGCTTACGGGGAAGCTACTGTACCTAAGATCACCGTCACGCTACGTAAGTCCTATGGTGGTGCCTACATCGTGATGAGCTCCAAGCACCTACGCTCCGACGTCAACCTCGCTTGGCCTTCGGCTGAGATCGCTGTCATGGGCCCTGCTGGTGCTGTAGAAGTCATCTTCGCTAAGGACGTAGCTGCCGCTGAAGATCCAGTAGCTGCTGCCGCTGAGAAGGAAGAAGAATACCGCAAGGCCTTCGCTAATCCATACAATGCCGCTTCCTACGGCTATATGGATGACGTCATCGAGCCTCGCAACACCCGCTTCCGTATCATCCGCGCTCTGGAACAGCTCCGCACGAAGAAGCAGATCAATCCCGCCAAGAAGCACGATAATCTGCCTCTCTAAGCGTCTATCCTTAGCCGTGCACAGTCATTCATACTCGATGCTATGAATACCGCTCGCCAACTACGCATGCTTCTCCTCGGTCTGCCCCTCATGGCAGCACCGATGGGGGCATGGGCTCAGGATGCACCCCAGCTCTCTGAGAAGGTGCAGAAGCTCGCTGAGCGAGACCCCGCAGGGGGGATCATGACCCTCACGGCCGTGCTTGTCGTCTTCCTCGCTCTCCTGATGCTGGTCCTCATCTTCCAGTTCATAGGCAACCTCTTCCAGAAGAGGTCGGCTCCCAAGGCCACCCAGCCTACTGCAGTGAAGACCACCACACCGAGCGTCTCAGGGAAGCCTTCGGATGAAGCCTTGGTCGCTATCTCTCTGGCTCTACAGAGCGCCACAGGGAGACCCGACGAAGTCGCTGCTGCTATCTCTCTTGCTCTCCGTGCAGAGCTGGAGACACAGCATGATCATGAGAGCTATGTCCTGACGATCCGCCGTCGCCCCACCCAGTGGAATGCACGCATCCAGGAGACTCGGACACGGGCATACAAACACTAATATTGATATCCTCACACTATGTCGCAGGAAACGAATCTCAAGGAAGTCTTCGTCGCTATCTCTTATGCACTGCATGAAGAGCTAGGCAAGCACCTCCACGACCAGGAGTCACTGGTGCTTACCTTCAAGCGTAGCGCTCCATCACCCTGGGCGCTCAAGTGTCTGACGATGCGTCAGCTTCCTACTATCACTCGACTATAAGCAATCACAAACAACTCCATATCCACAATGAAAGAGTACAAGTATAAGATCAATGGCAACGAGTACAGCGTCGCTATCATCGATCTCGAAGGCGACAAGGCTGCCGTAGAAGTAAATGGTGTCTCCTATCAGGTAGATATCCTCACCGAGGGCTATACCGCTCCCGCTCCTCGCCCTGCCGCTAAGCCTGCAGCAGCCCCACAGCCTGCTCCCGCAGCACCTGCCCCTGCAGCAGCTCCTGTAGCTCCACAGCCCATCGCCCCCGCAGCTCCTGCTGCTGAGCCCGCAGCTCCTGCTGGCAAGGGTACCGCCGTACAGTCTCCTCTGCCTGGTGTCATCCTCGACATCAAGGTAGCAGTAGGGGATCAGGTCAAGGCTGGTCAGACCGTCGCCATCCTCGAAGCTATGAAGATGGAGAACAACATCAACGCTGAGTGTGATGGGGTCATCACAGCGATCAAGGTCGCTAAGGGAGACAACATCCTCGAAGGCTCGGATATCGTAATCATCGGATAGTCTTATGTCCTCCTTCTGGGGCTTCTTAGCTGAGAACCTGCAGACGTTCTACTCCTTCACGGGGATGGCGAATGCTACGCCAGGGCACCTCATCATGATCTTGGTGGGGCTACTCTTCATCTTCTTAGCTATCAGATATGAGTTTGAGCCCCTCCTGCTGATCCCGATCGGATTCGGTATGCTCATAGGCAATATCCCGATGATGAACGGTCTGCAGGTAGGTATCTACGAAGAAGGATCCGTACTGAATATCCTCTACCAAGGAGTGCGTCAAGGGTGGTACCCGCCCTTGATCTTCCTTGGAATCGGGGCTATGACGGACTTCACGGCTCTGATCTCTAACCCCAAGCTCATGCTCGTCGGGGCTGCTGCTCAGTTCGGTATCTTCGCCGCCTACATGACAGCCTTGCAGCTGGGCTTCACGCCTCCTGAAGCTGGTGCTATCGGTATCATCGGTGGGGCAGATGGTCCTACGGCTATCTTCCTCTCCAACCGTCTAGCTCCTCACCTGCTAGGTGCTATCGCTGTGTCGGCCTATTCGTACATGGCACTGGTACCTGTGATCCAGCCTCCCTTCATGCGTCTCTTGACGACGAAGAAGGAGCGTGTGATGCGCATGAAACGTCCTCGTCAGGTATCTCAGACAGAGAAGATCATATTCCCTATCGCTGGGCTACTACTGACGACGATGCTTGTACCCCCTGCTCTGCCTCTCCTCGGGATGCTCTTCTTCGGCAACCTCCTGCGTGAGAGTGGTGTCACCAAGCGTCTGGCTGACACAGCTAAGGGTCCACTCATCGATACGGTGACCATCCTTCTCGGGGTCACAGTCGGAGCTTCTACGCAGGCTACGGAATTTCTTACTGGGAACTCTGTCCTGATCTTCGGCTTGGGCGCTTTCTCCTTCATCGTCGCTACGGTGACAGGGATATGCTTCGTCAAGTTCTTCAACCTCTTCCTCAAGAAAGAGAATAAGATCAATCCGCTCATCGGGAATGCTGGGGTGTCAGCCGTGCCTGACTCTGCTCGTATCTCCCAGACTCTAGGGCTGGAGTATGACCCTACGAACTATCTACTCATGCACGCCATGGGTCCGAATGTCGCAGGGGTCATCGGATCAGCTGTCGCAGCTGGTATCCTCCTGAGCTTCCTAGCCTAACTTAGCTAGAGGCCCCTCCCTCGAAGTCGAGCACAAAGCAAGCCGTGCCTTGGTGTCCATCCTAGTGACACCAGGGCACGGCTCGTTTTATGCCGATCGGTCTGTAGATCCTGCGAAACATTCCCCCTCCTCATGGGTTAGTAGGGTAAGTCCTAACTTATAACGTTAATCCAACAAAGGAAATGAAGAAGAATATGACCTTGGCCCTAGCAGGTGTACTTGCTTCGGGGCTCTTTATCGCCTCCTGCTCCGGCTCTAAGGGGCAGAATGGTGTCGCAGCTACTGATTCGGTCGCTGCTAGCGCTATGGATGCCTCACAGGCTGTCTCAGTGGATACTACCGCCTCTGCGCTCTCGTGGAAGGGCTTCAAGCCTGGCGGAGAGCACTACGGCAAGCTACCCGTGAGTGAGGGTGCTCTTGACCTCAAGGATGGGATTCTACGGGCTGGCTCCGTCACGATCCATCTTGGAGCACTGACGGTCGAAGATATGAAGCCTGGAGAAGGCGGTGATAAGCTCAAGGCACACCTCCTTAGCGAGGACTTCTTCGACGTGGCTAAGTACCCCGAGGTGAAGTTCGAACTCACGGACATCCCCGCCGAGGGTATCCGCCTCAGTGAGGCACAAGAGCTGAAGGGCAACCTTACCCTCAAGGACGTGACGAAGAACATCACGATCCCCGTCGAGTCCGTATCACTTGATGATGCTACAGGTGCCTATACTATCAAGAGTAAGACCTTCACGATCAACCGTACCGACTGGAATGTGAAGTATGGCTCGAAGAGCTTCTTCACGGGTCTAGGAGACAAGTTCATCAACGATGAGATTGAGCTGAGCTTCGTCCTGAAGACTAAGTAAGGTCCAAGCCTTCTCTCCGTCGTCTATAGCCCTCTAGGGGCTATAGTGTCACGTAGAGCGACAAAGGGCTCATTCATCTACCCTCAGAGTAGATGGATGAGCCCTTGCTCTTTCTCTGCCATACGCTAGGCTATCCCTCGAGGTAGGACTCCAGTTCGGGGTGACGATGTATGTACGCCTTGATGTAGGGGCAGATAGGGCGTACTCGGAGCCCTCGTTCAGCACATAGATCGAAGAAGGCTTTTGCCAAGAGCCCAGCATAGCCCTTGCCTTCATGCTCGGGTTGAACGAAGGTATGCTCAGCGAGAGCAACTCCTGTAGGGGTGAGTCTGAAGGTAAGATAGCCCAGCTCTTCATCACCCTCTATTAGGGTGATACGCCCTTCTGTTGTGCTGATTGAGGTCTGGATCTTAGGGGAGGTGGAGGTATGGGTCATAGGAGACGTAGGGTATGGATGATGGGGATAGGTATGGTCAAGAGCTAGCTACCTCGTTCCATATAGGTAGCATCTTCCTCTTCTTACGTCGAGGGAAGGCGAGAGATAGCTAGATAAGAAGAGAGGTCACTCCATCCGATGATGAAGTGACCTCTCTTTGTTCAATTTCTCAAAGAGGAAGGAGATTACTTCTTGCCCTTCTTAGCAGGAGCAACGTTCAGATCGAGAGCTGCACCAGCCTTAAACTTAACGGCCTTGCGAGCAGGGATGTGAATCTTCTTCTTGGTCTGTGGGTTGATCCCTTCACGAGCTGGCTTATCAGCTACAGAGAAAGTACCGAAACCAAGGAGAGCAATCTTTTCTCCCTTCTTGAGTTCTTCAGCTACGACGGTAGCGAAGGCTTCTACAGCAGCACGAGCATCTACCTTAGTGAGGCCTGCCTTCTCTGCTACACGTGCGATGAAATCTGTCTTGTTCATGAGCTTTGTTATATGGGTTGTACAATGTGCTAATCTGAGAACTCAGGAGCATAGGCTTTGATCAGTGGTGATCAGAAGGTGTGATCTCTCCTTGATTCTTGTCCAAATGTACAGATTTTTTTGCTTATATAAAGGCACTAAGGCCTTTCGTGCAAAAAACATTTGATAGCCTCACCCCTATTGGCATGCTACGATCTCAGGTGTACCCCCTGTCACTTTGGTATAGAAGGTCACCTTGCCGGCATTCATCAGCTCATCATGATTGATGCGATAGACATTCTTATAGAGCTTGTTACCTACCTTAAAGGTGTCGAAGTAGATCCCTCTTCGGCTACTCTCAGAGTCTACGGGTGTCGTCTCGATGACAAGCGTTGGGTTCTTGTAATACTTCGTATCAAGATGGAGGGTAACTTTATCAAATACAGGCGTCGTGAGGGCATAGCTCATCGATCCTGGGCAGTCTGGATAGAAGCCAAGCATCGTGAAGATGGCCCATGCGCTCATCGCTCCCGTGTCGTCATTGCCTGGGATACCGCTGACATCGTTTAGGTAGTACTTCCCGAGGAGCTTGCTCGTGATACGCTGGGTGCGCCATGCTTCCTTAGGGAAGTAGGTGAAGAGGTAGGGGTAGGCGATGTCGGGTTCGTTAGCTGGATCGTAGTTCTCCTTATCGAAGACGCTCTGTAGCTTGTCTACGAACTTCCGCTCTCCTCCCATGAGCTTAGCAAGCCCACGGATATCATGAGGGACATAGAAGCTATAGTTCCAAGAGTTCCCTTCATGGAAGCCTGGGTTAGGCTCGAAGTCACGACCGAGGGTGGGGTGGAAGGGGGTGAGGAACTTCCCATCGGGAAGAATGGGACGGAGAAGCCCCGTCTCCTTGTCATAGTAGTGCTTGTAGCCTTGGGCACGGCGAGCGAAGAGCTGAGCATCCTTCTTATTGCCCATAGAGGAGGCGAACTGGCTGAGATTCCAGTCAGCGATGTAGTACTCTAGAGCATGAGAGACGGAGTTGTCGAACTGCTCTCTCAAGGGGACGTAGCCACGGCTGGCATAGTCATCGAAGTCGGGGCGGAGCTTGTTGTCCTTACTTGGAGTCGTAGCCCCTTTGCGCATGGCTTCGTAGGCGAGCTTCGTGTCGAAGTCCCGGATACCACGCTGCCACGTATCGTTGATGACGATGATCGAGGGATCGCCCTCCATGGTAAAGGTCTCCTGCCCATAGAGCTCCCACTTGGGGAGCCAGCCACCTTCCTTGTACATATCGAGCATTGTCTCTACCATGGCTAGCTGCTTGCGAGGATAGAGGATGGAGAGCAGGGGATGGACATTGCGGTAGGTATCCCACAGCGAATAGACGGTATATCTATCGTGCTTGGTGGTGCCTGTCTCGAGCGAACCCATCATGGGGTACTGACCATTGACATCCTGCAGGATATTGGGGTGGATCAAAAGGTGGTAGAGAGCCGTGTAGAAGATGGTACGCTCATCGGCAGTACCGCCCTCTACCTCGACGACACTGAGTGCCTTCTCCCAGCTATCCTCTGCAGCACGACGCACGGCGGCAAAGTCAAGTGTAGGCTGCTCAGTAGTGAGGTTCAGCAGGGCATTCTCTTCGCTGACGAAGGAGACACCCGTCTGCACGTAGAGGGTCTCACCAGGCTTCGTGTCGAAGGAGAACCATACCCCGACATCATTCCCGCTGATGGCCTTACGATAGGTAGGGTAGATCTTGTACTTACCTTGGTCCTTATCCCACTCGGCCTCTACACCCTCCATAGGAGGCTGCTTCTTCCAGTAGCCCGAGGCTGGAGCACGACGGCTGATGCGGATGGCGAAGTATTGGTTGAAGACTGCCTGAGGAGCATAGCAGAAGGTCCCCATGAGCTTACTGCCGACGATGGTCGAGTCATTGAGGAAGCGCACGGTAGCACCACTCTCGTTGGTCAGACCCAGACCGAGGTTCACGAGGATATTGCTCTTGCCTCCACGCTCGAAGGTGAAGGCAGAGATCGCTGTGCGCTGTGTAGCAGTCACCTCCGCCTTGATCTTATGCTTGTCGAGCTCGACGCTGTAGTAGCCTGGGTGTGCCTGCTCGTGGCTCATGGCAGAGCCGTAGTGTGTGTAGTCAACATCGAGATCGCCGGAAGAAGCAGATACGATGATACTCCCCAGCTCTGGGCAACCTACACCACTGAGGTTGACATGGCTGAAGCCCGAGAAGAACTTGTTGTCAGCTGTGTAGGGAGTACTCCACCAACGCTTGTCCTTGTCGAACTTATTGAGTTCGGGTGAGCCCGATACATTGAATGGGGTGATGCTCATCAAGCCGTTGGGTACGACGGCTCCAGGGTTAGTCGTCCCGAAGTTAGATGTGCCGATGAAGGGGTTGACTTCATCGATGAGTTGCTTCGCTCTCTGTGCCTCTGCTGAGACGCTGGTGCTCAGTAAGAGGAGGGAGAGAGCAGAGACGATCTGTAGTTTGGATAGCTTCATATCGTGTATCTGTATAAGTATCTAGCAGGTAAAAAGATCATCCCTTGGATAAGGATCATGGACGGCTCCGAGGAGCGTGGATGATGATTATCCAAGGGATGATCTCATATAAGCCTCATCATGAGGCAGAGAGGAATGAAAGACTAGCGGAACTTACCACCACCCATGAGAGGCATCTTAGGCATCTTGGGCATCTTACCACCCTTGAAGCCTTGGAGGGTCTTCATCATCTTGCGTGTCTGGGCGAACTGTGTGAGGAGCTTATTGACATCCTGCACGCTCGTCCCGCTCCCCTGAGCGATGCGCTTACGGCGGTGGCCATCGAGGATATGTGGCTTAGAGCGCTCCTCGGGGGTCATCGAGTAGATGATGGCTTCGATACTCTTGAAGGCATCGTCCTTGATATCGATATCCTTCAGAGCCTTGCCTACACCAGGGATCATCGCTGCGAGGTCCTTGATGTTACCCATCTTCTTGATCTGATGGATCTGGGCTAGGAAGTCATTGAAGTCGAACTGATCCTTGGCAATACGCTCCTCGAGTCGCTTAGCTTCACGCTCGTCATAGAGCTGCTGTGCACGCTCGACGAGGGAGACAATATCACCCATGCCGAGGATACGGTCAGCCATACGCTCGGGGTGGAAGACATCCAGAGCGTCCATCTTCTCACCCATCCCGACGAACTTAATAGGCTTGTCGACGACGGTACGGATCGAGAGGGCAGCCCCACCACGGGTATCCCCATCGAGCTTGGTGAGGACGACCCCATCGAAGTCTAGACGTTCGTTGAAGGTCTTAGCTGTATTCACCGCATCCTGCCCCGTCATGGAGTCGACGACGAAGAGGGTCTCTGAGGGACGGATAGCACGCTTGATCTCCTCGATCTCACGCATCATCTCCTCATCTACGGCGAGTCGCCCTGCAGTGTCGATGATCACGACATCACAGCCCTTGCCCATAGCTTCTGCCACCCCACGGCGAGCGATGCTCACGGGGTCCTTGCTCTCAAGGTCGAAGAAGACGGGGACATCTAGTTGCTCGGCCAGCACACGTAGCTGCTCGATAGCTGCGGGGCGATATACGTCGCCTGCGACGAGTAGGGGCTTCTTACCCTGCTTGGTCTTCAGCAGGTTGGCCAGCTTCCCAGAGAAGGTGGTCTTACCCGAGCCCTGAAGCCCAGACATGAGGATGATGGCAGGGGTGCCCGTGAGGTTGAGGTTAGCAGCCTTCCCGCCCATGAGCTCGGCGAGCTCGTCGTGGACGATCTTGACCATCAGCTCTCCAGGACGCACGGCGGTGAGCACGTTCTGTCCTAGGGCTTTCTCCTTAACCTCTTCGGTAAATTTCTTCGCTACATTGTAGTTGACGTCGGCCTCTAGGAGGGCACGGCGTACATCCTTGAGGGTCTCGGCGACGTTGAGTTCGGTGATCTTACCTTCACCCTTGAGGATCTTGAAGGACCGCTCAAGGCGTTCACTTAGGTTTTCGAACATAGGGGCTCTTATACAAGTCTATTTGTTTCGGTATCGGGGAAGACGACAGCAGGCTTGAAGCCCTGTGCTTCTTCGTAGCTCATCCACGCGTAGGCCATGATGATCACGGTATCACCGGGCTGGACGAGGCGTGCAGCAGCTCCATTGAGGCAGATGACCCCTGAGCCACGCTCTCCAGCGATGACGTAGGTCTCTAGGCGAGCTCCATTGTTGTTATTGACGATCTGTACCTTCTCTCCTGGCAGGATGTTGGCTGCTTCGATCAGGTCTTCATCGATGGTGATGCTCCCCACGTAGGAGAGGTTAGCCTCGGTGACGGTGACTCTATGAATCTTGGACTTAAGTAATTCGACAAGCATGGTTTAATCTATTTTCTTGATCCAGGCACGACGGGTCTTGTGGTGCTTGCGCTCGAAGTAGTTCCACTGCATCTGTACGGCAGCGTTGGTCTCGAGCTCTGGATTGCTCTCGGCATAGCGTACCCCATTCTTCTGGAAGATGGGGATGAGGTCATCGAAGAGCAGGGCATTGACCCCCTTGTTCTGATACTCTGGGATGACCCCGATGAGGTAGAGGTCTACGATGGGGTTCTTCATCTTCAGTGCACGCAGCAGGTGTGCCCATCCGAAGGGGAAAAGGCGTCCCTTAGCCTTCTGAAGGGCTCTACTGAGGTTCGGCAGGGTGATCCCGAAGCCTACGACCTTGTCATCCTCCTCACGGACGATGACCGTGACATAGTCGTAGCGCAGCATGGGGATGTACATGCGCACATAGTAGTCGATCTGCTCACGGGAGAGCTCCGATACTCCGTAGAGGACGGAGTAGGCTTGGTTCAGCGTGTCGAAGATGCGGTGGGCGTAGGGGAGGATCTCCTGCTGGTTCTTGAACTTCAGGGTCTTCAGCCCATACTTCGTGCGGACGATCTCTGCGATACGCTTGTGCTTCTCGGGGATATCTTCGGGGATAGTGATCTTGTACTCCTGCCAGTCCTGATCCTTGACGAAGCCCATACGCTGCATCTGCTTGGGATAGTAGGCATAGTTGTAGATCGTAGCCATGGTACCCAGCTGGTCGAAGCCCTCGATGAGCATCCCCTCGTGATCGAGGTCCGAGAAGCCCATAGGCCCCTGAATCATCTCCTTGCCCCGAGCCTTACCCCAGTCGATGACGGCTTTGAAGAGGGCGTCGACGACTTCATTATCGTTGATGAAGTCGACGAAGCCGAAGCGGACATTATTCTGATTCCACGTCTCATTGGCTCGATGGTTGATGATCCCAGCGATACGCCCGACGATGCGCCCCTCCCTATAGGCTAGGAAGTAAGCGGCTTCGCAGAACTTAAAGGCGGGATTGCGTGCTGGATCTAGCGTCAGGAGTTCATCCTCTACGAGTCCAGGCACGTGATACGGATTGCCTTTGTAGAGCTTGAGGTTGAACTTGACGAACTTCCTCAGGTCGGCTTTATCCGTGATCTGTCTTATTTCGACTGCCATATTTCTATCGTTGTATCTATAGCCCCTAGAGGCTGATTCAATGGTGCACAAAGATACTCCAAAAAGCTAAGATACCCTGCATATTAGCACTCCACCTCCAGCTGACTCCCTCGGGAGGGAAGGCTCGAAGGTGCTCACCCGAAAAACTCCTAAGGCGTATAGCTTACCTCGGGGAGGCTTTCTGCTCCCTAATCGTGGATGTAGCCTCTCGAAGGTCGGGAAAGAGTTGGAGCCATTCATGCCTCCCTCGAGGGACCCATGCATGGGTCGGTCGGGTACCCCATTCATGGGTCACCGAGGCGACCCATGAATGGGGTGGTAGAGGGGAGGATTTATGCCTACCCGGAAGAGGGGTAGAGGGAGTGGGTAAAAAGAGCGAGGTGCTGACCCCAGGGAAGGGATCAGCACCTCGGAAAGCAGGGTGGTGAGTCCAGGTGTTACTTTTGGACGTTGGGGAGCTCGAGGCCGTAGTGCTTCTTGCTGTCGACAGCCTTGAGGAAGAGGCTCATCAGCAGAGCGATGATCCCGAAGCTAGCGAAGACAAGCATAGCCAGCGTATAGTCCTTGGGCTGCCCTTCGGGTACGCCCTTATTGACGGAGTCAAGGATGCTACCGATGACGATGGGCACAGACATCAGACCTACGTTCTGGATCCAGAAGATAGCCGAGTAAGCCGAGCCAAGGACCTTGTTGTCGATGAGCTTGGGCACAGAGGGCCACAGCGTAGCAGGTACGAGCGAGAAGGAGACACCAAGAACGACGATCGCACTCATAGCGATGATCGTACTACTGGTGCTACCAGGAACGAAGGGATAGAGTGCAAATGTCAGGTGGCAGATGATCATGAGGATCGAGCCAAGGATGAGCATCGTAGCTCCCTTCCCTCTACGGTCAAGGTAGAAGCCAAGGAGAGGCGTGATGATCATAGCGCCGATGGGGAAGTAGCTGAAGTAATCAGCAGCGTCCTTTGTCTCAAAGCCTACCTTGTAGTGAAGCATCTCTGTGGCGAACTTCTGGAAGGGGAAGATAGCCGAGTAGTAGAGTACACACAGGATAGCGACGACCCAGAAGACACCACTACCGAAGACCTTACCAAGGTCGGAGAACTTGAAGGGCTCTTCTGCCTCTTCTTCTTCACCCTCGAGGTCCTTATCCAGAGCCTTATCCATGAACCAGTAGACGACATACAGCATCAGACCGATACATAGGAGTAGAGCGACGAAGATCACAGGTGCCTGGATCGTCTCGAACTTCTCAGAGAGCCAAGGAGACAGACGGAAGATAGCGAAGACTCCGAAGCGAGCCAGAGCCATTTCGATACCCATAGCTAGAGCCATTTCTTTGCCCTTGAACCACTTGACGATCGCACGAGAGACCGTCACACCAGCCATCTCGGTACCACAGCCGAAGAGCATGAAGCCGAGGCAGGCACAGAGTGCTGTGGGAGGGAGATTCCATCCCGTGATGCCGTGGATGAAGCCACTGAAGCTATTGATCGCATCGTAGCCTGGGCCTCCGTTGCGGAAGGTCACACTCAGGGCATAGACCTTGATCAGTGCCCCGATGACCATCAGACTTCCTGAGAGGAGCGCTGTGAAGCGTACCCCCATCTTGTCGAGGATGATCCCCGCTAGGATAAGGAAGCCTACGAAGACGTTGAGGAAGAATTCACTCCCACCATAGAGTCCGAAGACCGTAGAGTCCCAGCCGAGCTCGGTCTCGACGAGCGTCTTCACTGGGGAGAGTACGTCGACGAACATGTAGGCGAAGAACATCGTCAGCGAGATGATCGCCAGCGCACCCCATCGAGCGGCTGGCTTGTCACGCAGTGACAGCTTTGCTTGTTCCATAGTGTTACTTATCGTTGTTTAGTAGATTGAATTGCTAGAAGATCGGCGATGAGGAAGTTGCTCCCCCCGACGAAGATCACATCCGTCTCGGGCTGTGCTGCGCTCTGGGCGGCGGCTAGCGCCTCTCGAATGGAGGGATATACTTCCCCACGAAGGCCGTAGGGCTGTGCCAGCTCCCTTAGCTCTTCGGGAGCTAAGGCACGGGGCACACGGGCTGCGGTGAAGTAGTACTTAGCCGACTGAGGTAGTAGGGCGAGGACACCCCGGACATCCTTGTCACTCACCATCCCAAAGATGAGGTGCAGGGGGCGACCCAGCGCCACGAGCTGACGGACGACGTAGCGGATACCATCCTCGTTGTGCGCCGTGTCACAGATCAGAGTGGGGTGCTCAGAGAGGGTCTCCCACCGACCACGTAGACCTGTCATGCGGGTGACCTCCCTAAAGCCCTTGCGGAGGGCTTCCTCTGGGATCGCTACCCCTTGCTCTCGGAGCAGACGGACGGCCGAGAGGATCGTCCGAAGGTTGTCTATCTGTACTAGGCCTCCGAGCTCGAAGTAGAGGGGCTCGGGGCTGATGAGGCTGGGATCGGTGACTTCGAAGGTCTGTCCTCTGGGTTCGCTATGGATAGCCCCCAGAGGGACAGCTTCGCTGGCGAGGGTGAGGGGAGCCGATAGCTGAGTGGCTCGCTCTCTGAAGACCTCGAGGACCTCGGGCTCATCAGCTCGGCCGATGACGATCGGTGTTGAGGGCTTGATGATGCCTGCCTTCTCATAGGCGATCTCAGGGAGGGTATCGCCGAGGTACTGCGTATGATCCTTGCTGATGCCCGTGATGATGGAGAGGATGGGCTGGATGATATTCGTGCTGTCGAGCCGTCCACCCATGCCGACCTCGATGACAGCGAAGTCGACGCCCTGCTCACGGAAGTAGACGAGGGCCATCATGGTCGTCAGCTCGAAGAACGAAGGTGATACTTCCTTGACGAGTTCCTCAGCCCCTTCAACGAAGCGACATACGAAGTCCTCCGAGATCATCACACCGTTCACACGGATACGCTCACGGAAGTCGAGGAGATGAGGAGATGTGAAGAGCCCCACCCGATAGCCTGCCGCCTCTAGGACGGCAGCTATCGTGTGTGAAGTCGAGCCCTTGCCATTCGTCCCTCCTACATGGATGGTACGGTAGGAGCGATGAGGATGGCAGTAGTGTGTATCCAGGTAATGAGTCGTCTCTAGACCAGGCTTGTAGGCCGCGCCTCCTACTTTCTGAAAGACAGGGGTCTTAGCATAGAGATACTCAATGGCTTCCTGATAGGTCATCGGTGTCTTAGGCGTGCCCCTCAGGGAGGAGCTCAGGATGGAGGGCGATGGTCTGTGCTCTATCAGGACCGACAGAGACGATCGAGATAGGTACTCCGATCTCCCCTTCGACGAAGGCGATGTAGTCCTTCAGAGCCTGAGGGAAGTCCTTAGGATCAGTGAGCTTGGTGGTATCACACTGCCAGCCCTTGAGTTCACGATAGACGGGACGAACGTCCTCCGTCAGCTCGTAGGGGAAGTGGCGGGTCTTCTCGCCTCGGATCTCATAGTCGGTACAGACACGGATCGTCTCAAAGGTGTCAAGCACGTCGCTCTTCATCATGATCAGGCGAGTGACCCCACTGAGCATCACCGTGTAGCGAAGGGCTACGAGGTCGAGCCAGCCACAGCGACGACGACGGCCGGTGACAGAGCCAAATTCATGACCTAGGGAGCAGAGCTTCTCGCCCGTCTCATCGAAGAGCTCGGTAGGGAAGGGACCAGCACCGACACGGGTGCAGTAGGCCTTGAAGATCCCATAGACCTCGCCGATACTGCGTGGAGCGATACCTAGCCCCGTACAGCATCCTGCACAGACCGTGTTGCTCGAGGTGACGAAGGGGTAGGAGCCGAAGTCGATATCTAGGAGTGAGCCTTGAGCCCCCTCGGCTAGGACTCGATGTGAGGAGCGGAGGGCGTCGTTGATGTACTCTTCGCTGTCGACGAAGGAGAATTCCTCGAGGTACTTAATAGCCTCCATCCACTGAGCTTCTAGCTCCGCAAGCCCTTCGACAGGGTAGTGGTACGCCTCGAGGAGTGTCAGATGACGCTCCTTAGCTTCCTGATACTTGCGTGCGAAGTCAGAGTGGATGTCTCCGACACGTAGCCCTGTGCGGGCGATCTTGTCGGTGTAGGTAGGGCCGATACCCTTACCTGTGGTGCCGATCTTCGCTCCACCCTTGATCGCCTCTTGGGCGGCATCGATGAAGCGGTGTGTAGGCAGGATGAGGTGCGCCTTGCGTGAGATGACGAGGCGCTTGCGTAGGTCATGACCACTCTCCGAGAGGGCACGAGCTTCTTCAGCGAAGAGGATGGGGTCAAGTACGACCCCGTTGCCTATGACATTGACCTTGTCACCTTGGAAGATCCCGGAGGGGATCGATCGTAGGATGTACTTCTTCCCCTCGAACTCTAGGGTATGACCAGCGTTAGGCCCCCCTTGGAAGCGTGCTATGATATCGTACGAAGGTGTCAAGACATCGACGATCTTACCCTTCCCTTCGTCTCCCCATTGCAGGCCGAGGAGCACATCGACTTGTTCCATGTATGTATGTGTATTTGCTGTAGTGTTGTTGTCAGCTTGAGCCGAGGCATGTATCTCTCGGCATGCATGCGACCCTTAGGAAGCCACCCCTCGGGAGTATATCGCTCTGGAGGAGAAGCCTATGCGGGTCGTGCACCTACAAATATACTCTTTTCTATACGTATTTCGGCAATTTGTACCGTAGACTCCCCCCTATTTCGTCGGTTAGGCGTGCTACACTTCGTCGGCTAGGGAGGCTACGAAGAGGGGGAGGAAGCGTGATGAGCTTCCCTCGGTAGTGAGCGCTCCTATCCCTGCGGTATACCTATAAGAAGAGGGGGTATCTGACGAGCAGATACCCCCTCGGGGTTTCTATGAGGAGCGATTTAGATGATGAGTGCGACGCCTCTAATTCGTAGTATCCTTCACCAGAGCCTCTACTAGGCAGGTGATCCGAGGCTGAGCAGCGATGAGCTTCGGCTCGATACCGTAGCTCCGAGCGGCCTCGGCTGTTTGCTCTCCGAGGACAGCTAACGGGAGTGCCTTCAGCAGGTGCTCTAGCTGATGTACTCGTAGCAAGCTCACTAGATGATGGATGGCAGAGGAACTACAGGCCGTGAGGTAATCAGCCGAGTCAAGCGCTTCCTTCAGTTCGCTATCGGTATAGCTGATAGGCGTATTCTGGTAGAGGGGGAGGCGGTGGCAGGCGATCCCTGCTTCGGAGAGGAGCTCCGAGAGACCATCCCCTGCAAGGGCGGAGTTGGGTAGGAGAACACGCTGGATAGGGGCAAGCCTCGCTCGCTGGATGAATTCCTCGGCGAAGACCTTGGCATAGTACTCCTGGGGGATGAAGTCAGCGGTAATCCCATAGGCCCTAAGAGCCTCGGCAGTCATAGGCCCTAGTGCTCCGATCTGGCAGGGAGCCAGGTGCCGACTATCCTTCCCACGCTGGTGAAGCGCCGAGAAGAAGAACTCTACGGCATTGGGCGAGGTGAAGAGGATCCAGTCGTAGCTGGATAGGCTCTGGAGGGTGCTGTCCAGTTCGGCCTCGACCTCCTCATTGGGGATAAGCTGGATGGTAGGGAGGAGGTAAGCCTCGGCGCCCTTCTCCTCCAGCGCTTCCTGAAGGACAGAGGCTTGGTGTCGGGCTCGAGTCACGATGATCTTCTTCCCCGAGAGTGGGCGAGTGGTGCGCCCTTCGGCAAAGCGCAGAACCTCCCCGATCATGAAGAGCGCAGGAGCGTACGCAGAGAAGTCCTCCGATGTATCGGTGAACGCCCCTAGGGTGCGCTCTAGGAGGGCCTGCTGGGGCGTCGTGCCTCGGCTTAGTAGTGCTGCTGGGGTAGAGGCGGACATCCCTGCAGAGATCAGGGCCCTGCTGATCTGAGCCACCTGCCTTACCCCCATATAGAAGACCAGCGTCCCCGAGAGTCGAGCTAGACTAGCCCAGTTGAAGTCGGGGAGCTCCCCATCCTCAGTGTGCGCCGTGAGGCAGGTGAAGGAGCGACTGAGTCCTCGATGAGTGAGCGGGATATCGAAGTAGGCTGGAGCGGCAAGGCCTGCCGTGATCCCGGGTACGATCTCGTAGGGTATGCCAGCTTCACGAAGGACTGTCATCTCTTCTCCTCCATGAGCGAAGACGAAGGGATCGCCTCCCTTGAGGCGTACGACCCTGCCTAGGTCGGCTTTCCCTAGTTCGATGAGTAGGTCATTGGTCTCTGCCTGCTTGAGCGAATGAGCCCCATAGCGCTTCCCGACGTGGTACAGCTTAGTCCCCTCGGGGATGAGGGCCAGGATGCTGGGGGAGACGAGGGCATCGTAGACGATGACTTCGGCGGTAGTGATGAGCTCATAGGCTCTACGGGTAAGGAGCTTGGGGTCTCCAGGACCAGCTCCTACTAGGTATACGGTGCTCATGCTGTAGTGATACTTCTTAGTTCGTCGGTGAGGTGATCAAGGAGGGGATCGATCTCCGAGAGCGGGACGGTATGCTTGGCTTTGTAGTGCTTCTCTCCCGAGCTACTAGCGTAGAAGATACGGAGCTCTGCTTGATCATCCGTGATATGGCAGACACAGCCTAGAGGGAGGGCACAGCCTCCGCCTAGTCGCTTCAGTAGGCTCCGCTCGATCGTCACCTCTCGCTCGGTCTTGGCATCATGGATACTCTCTAGGAGGTGGTGTAGCTCCGTGTCATCGATACGGGTCTGTACAGCGATGGCTGCTTGCCCTGGAGCAGGGACGATGACTGCCTCCTCGATGGGGTAGCGCTCGAGCTCATCCATCCCTAGTCGGGAGAGCCCGGCTTCGGCTAGGAGCGTGGCATCGAAGAGTCCAGAGCGGACCTTCCCGATACGGGTCTCCACATTGCCTCGGATGGGCTCGGTGCGCAGATGAGGATAGTGAAGGGCTATCTGGTAGGCTCTACGCTTACTCGAGGTACCTACGACAGCCCCCTCGGGTAGAGACTCTAGGAGGCAGGGGCCGATGAGGGTGTCATGGGTGACTGCTCGAGGGAGGTAAGCAGCGAGGCATGTGCCTTCGGCTGGATCTACAGGGAGGTCCTTGAGGCTATGCACTGCTAGGTCGATCTCTCCCCGACGGAGAGAGGCCTCTAGCTCCCCAGTGAAGAGCCCCTTGTCTCCAGAAGCATCTAGAGCGAGGTGCTGGAGCTTATCGCCCTTGGTCTTGATGATCTTGATCTCGATCTGGAGGTCGGGGTGGATGCTGAGGAGAGCTTCTCGTACGAGCTCGCTTTGGCGTAGGGCTAGTTGGCTCCCTCGAGAACCTAAGATGAGCGTCCTATGCGTCATGCTGAGGTAGTTTGCTTTGGATATGAGAGAATAGCTGTAGGGTAGCTTCGGAGTAGATCTTGAGCCCTGTCTCTTCGCTCAGCTCACGTAGTGAAGAGACGATAGCCGTCGTATAGGTCGTACGCAGGTGCTCGTCCCATCGGGTGACGAGCTCTCGCTCCCTTTCTGTCAGCTCGTGGGGGAGGTTAGCGAGCTCCTTCTTCAGAAGCTGGTGAGAGACCTGTTGGATTAGCCCGATCACTTCACGAACTTCGGCTGCATCACACCAGGCGATGAAGTCTTGGGTCATCGTCTGTAGATAGCTCTGGATCTCTTCATCCTGATGTGTCTTCTCCTTAGAGAGGTACTGCTGGCCTCTTAGGTCATCGATGGTATAGAGTCGGATGCCTGGTAGCTCATCGAGGGAGGGGTCGACATTGCGGGGGACAGCCATGTCGAAGAAGTGCCTTGTCTCCAGAGGGGTATGAGGGACGACCTCCTCAGTGATGATGGGGGTGAGGGAGGAGGTAGCTACGAAGATGATGGTCGCTGATCGGAGTGCTTCGGAGAGTGTATCCTCAGAGAAGACCTGAGCGATATGGTGCTTCGTGGCAAAGAGCTCGGCACGTGAGCCTGTACGATTGTAGACACTGACCTCAGGGTGCTGAAGCTCCTGTAGACGCTGAGCTATAGCTTCGGCCATCTGGCCTGCTCCGAGGATGAGCACTGGCTGTTGTAGGAAGTCTGAGGCGTTATGATGGAGATAGTCTACCGCTGCTGCACCTGCGGAGATGGGGGTAGCAGAGAGTAGGTATTCGCTACGTACCTTCTTGGCTGTCTCAAAGGCTTTGTGACAGAGTCGGGAGAGGACTGAGGTGCTCTGAGCATGGCTCGTAGCTCGGCGGAAGGCTTCCTTGAGTTGTCCTAAGATCTGTGTCTCACCTAGGACCATAGACTCGAGTCCACAGGCCAGACGGAAGAGGTGCTTGATCGCTTCCTGATGCTGACGTGTTTCGAAGATAGATTCATCACCGAGGTGGCGTACCTTCTTGAAGCGATAGAGGCTACGGATGAGCCGAGTCTCTTGCTCCGAGGTGATGCGAGAGGGTGCTTCGTAGTAGATCTCTAGACGATTGCATGTAGAGAGTACAAGTCCGCCGAGGAGTCCCTCTTCGCTCTTCCATAGGTCGATGAGCTGTACCGCCTCCTCTTCGCAGAGGGCGAATTGCTCTCGTCGAGATAGTGAAGCAGTCTTGTGATTGATGCTAATGAGTCCGATCATGGATCGTATCTTGCAGTAGTGATTCTTTCTTTTCGGTGTAGGCTTTGTGAAGGCGATCTTTTTCCTCGCCCTCTGGAGCCTCGAGCATGGCGACTCTTAGTGCGGCCAGTTCTTCTAGATGAGCTCCGATGCCTGCTGGTAAATCTTTGACCCAAGCCTCCTTCAGGCTCTGGGTGATCTCGGGCAAGTGGTAGTCGCTGTGGACCGAGAGTGTGACGCCCTCTCGGTGGGCTGTGGCTCCGAACTGGATGTTCCCCCTTTGGGCATCACTGAGCACAGAGAAGAGGTACCCTTCCGAGGCCAGTCGGTCGGCGATCAGTCGCTCCTCTTCGGGATCACCTATCCCAAGGACAATGATTCGGGCAGGAGATAGATCCTCCGCGCCGGTATACCGCTGTCGTATCCAGCGGAAGAGTCCCTTACCTTCGTAAGCCTCTAGCTCGGGACAAAGGGTGGGGGAGAGTATCGTGAAGGGGATGTGTCGGTCGATGAGCCCCTGAGCCTTGCGCCAGACACCTCGTCCCCCTCCGATGAATAGGACGGGGAGCTCTTCTGCGGTGAGGAAGAGAGGTAGGTGATAGAGTTTCTCTCCCTGAGTAGAGATAGCAGGGCGATGCTGAGATGGCTTTACAGAGCGTAGCGCCCAAGGCTGAGGGATGTGAGCTGAGGTAAGTAGCTCTCTATCCTGCCATAGCTCTAGTGCAGGGCGGTCAGCGAGGAGCTTTCCCTTCGAGAGGAGTAACACACGGTCGGCGAACTGATACCCTAGATCCATGTCGTGCGTGGAGACGATGACCGTCTTCCCTCGCTCGTGTAGACGATCGAGGAGCTCCAGTACACGCTCCGTATAGAGTGCGTCGAGCGCTGCCGTCGGTTCATCTAGGATGATGATCTCGGGGTCTGTAGTAAGGACGGCAGCTAGGGCTACCCATTTCTTCTGCCCTTCGCTAAGTTCATGGGGAGCTTTATGACGCAGGTCAAGGAGCTGATACTCGGAGAGTAGCTCCTCAAGGCGCAGGTGGAGTGCTTCTCCCTCCAATCCCATGTTCTTCAGTCCGAAGGAGAGTTCATCTTCGACGGAAGGAGTGAAGAGCTGATAGTTGGAGTTCTGTAGGACCAGAGCGACACGACGGCGTAGGGCTACTCGCTCCTGTGGTGTGATGACTTCCCCATGAAGATAGAGCTCTCCTCTCCAGTTCTGCTGAAGGCCAGAGAGTAGGAGGAAGAGGGTAGACTTCCCAGCCCCATTGTGACCAATAAGAGCTATGCGCTCTCCTCTATGGATAGAGAGGGAGAGGGCGTGTAGCGCCTCGTATCCATCTTCGTAGACGAAGGAGATCCCTTCAAGGCGAAGCACGGGAGTCTTGTCTAGAGTAGCTCCACTTTCGACAGGCTGATGGAGGGGCTCATCTTCATAGCCACGAGAGACCAATCCGAGGTAGAGCTTATCGGACTCTACTTGGCTGAGGACGAAGGTGCGTGAGAGAAGCATCCCGAAGTGCTGTATACGTCGCCGTATGCCTCCTTGGTAGCCCAGACGACTCGTCTGTGCTAAGCGAATCTGTCCTGCTGTCTCCTCGAGGACGAAGATATAGCGGTAGGTCAGTTCGACTAGATCAATGAAGAGCTTGGGGATGCCCAGGCTACGCAGTACTGCATAGAGACGGTGTAGAGGTAGGAGCTGGAGCAGAAGGATCATTGACCCAACGGATGCTAGGCATCTGAGCCAAGTCTTGATCGCTACATGAAGCCCGCCACGGGTGAGGCCCCATCCCCCTAGATCAAGGAGGAGCGAGGAGGAGTCCCCACGCCCCAGGGCAAGAGGGAAGATGGAGAGCGAGATGAAGCCTGAGAGGATAAGGACTCGGCGCACTAAGCCCCTACGTCGCTCCCCATAGTAGCGAAAGGCTAGCCCGTAGATAAGGACAGCGAAGACGAGGAGCTGAAGCGTATGCTGGAGCGCTAAGGCTACTCCAAGGGCAAGGAGACAAAGGACAAAGTATGCCTGCTCCCTACGCAGACTAGGCCGTAGCGAACAGCTCTGTGTATGCGACATTAGATGTGCTCTTCGTGCTCCTTCTTGAGGCGCTTCTTATAGACCAGCTGATAGTAGCCCCAGGCGAAGAGGGCGATGCCTATAGCTACCTGTAGAGCAAAGAGGAGGGGTTCGCCTAATTCCGAGGGCTCGAAGCTCTCCCAGAAGGGCGTTGGGCTGAAGCCTGGAGTAAGGTGACCGATCATCTCGCCTGCCTGATCATCGGTACCCGCACCGATATCGAAGAGCCCTGCTAGGATAGGTAGTGCTAGGCAGATAGCCCCGAGGATACTGAGGAGGATGACCTGAGGGCGAAGGCTCTTCTTCGTCTGAGCCTCTTCCTTCATGCCACTTGTGTAGACGGAGGTATTGACTTGACTCTTGTCCAGCAGTCCGATGACTACGACGGTGAGGATCCCTTCGATGATCGAGAGAGGGACCTGCGTGATGGCGAAGATCCCGAGGAACTTCCACGCTGCTCCCATGATACCTGAGACAGCGTCAGGATAGACAAAGGCGAGCTGGAAGGAGGTCACTATATAGGTAGCCATAGAGCCACAGAAGGTAGCGACGAAGATCGCCACGTTTCTGTGGAGTCTCAGCCCCATGAGGAGGCGGTAGAGTGCATAGGCTACGAAGGGACCTGCTATAGATAGGGAGAAGATATTCGCCCCTAGGGTGCTGATCCCGCCATGGGCTAGGAGAAGTGCCTGGAAGAGCAGGACGATCGTCCCGACGAGGGGCATAGCCATTGGGCCGATAGCTAGTGTCCCGAGCGTCGTACCCGTCAGGTGTGAGCTACTCCCTGCTACCGAAGGCATCTTCAGAGCAGATAGAATGAAGGTGTAGGCAGCTGAGAGGGCAAAGGTGCTCTTCATGCGGGGAGAAGCCTTCACGATACGAGCTACAAAGCGGTAGCTAAGCACTACGAAGGGTAGGGCGATCAGATACCAGATGATGCACCACTTCATGGGAATAAATCCCTCCATGATGTGCATGGCTCCAGCAGGCTCTAGTGAGAGAGCTAGAGCGAGGAGGAGTAGATAGAGACGCTTATTCATAGTCAGGGGAATTGGATACACAGATATACGTACTTCTCGTGCTTAGGCGGGGTTACTGCTCCCGCTCTGCTGCCATCAGATGGTCTAGCCAGATCTGGCGAAGTGGGGCGAAGTCTGCTAGTCCATGTAGGTGGCAATGCTCCTCATCGACACGATAGCCAAGAGCACAGAAGCGTATCTTCCAGCTCTGTTCCTCCAGCGGGGTATCTTCCTCTTCGTCGCCTGCCATGTCATTGAGCGCATGGTCTCCAGCTACAGACATCAGAGGGAGGAGATTGATCGTCGTTCCCTCGGGACACACTTCTTGGAGTCGCTCGGCGACGTCCTCGAAGAGCATATCCTCGAAGTCTACCGTCCCGATGAGGATACGTGGGTGGCGCTTCTGCAGATAGTCATGGAGACGGCGGTAGCGACCATTGGCTTCGGGGTGCTTATCGGTGTTGTTGCCATGCCCCATGAGTACGAGGGCTTCCCCACGCTCTAGACGCTCTCTGAAGAGGGAATAGAGGCAGTCTCCGACACGCTCTATATCGGCTTGGCTCCACAGAAGGGGTACGCCGATTGTGGTGGGGATGTGCGGGTAGAGTCGGTGGAACTGCGGGATGTAGCGGTCACCGATGAATGAGTACTCTAGTCCTGGGATGACGTGTAGCGACTGGATGCTGACAGCACGATAGCCGGCTTCTCCTATAGCTTCGAGCCACTTGTCAGTAGTGTAGTATTCCTCACCGGTCTTCTCCTTCCATCGGCGGATGCAGAACTTGGAGGTGAAGGCCATATATATGTCTCGGTCGGGGAAGTTCTCAGCGAAGGCTTGACGCAGGGTAGCGAAGGTCTTGTGTGGTCCTTCGTAGGTGCTACCGAAGGTGACTAGGATGAGAGCTTTATCGTGTCGCTTGGAGGCGCATACCTTAGCGACTAATGGGTTTTGGTTACTCTGTGACATTACGTTAGTGCTGTATTCATATGCTCTAGAGAAGAGCGATCGTGCTTGGAGCTCTTCTCTAGGGTTTGCGCAAAGTTACTCATTATCCGATATATCCTAAAGGGGAAGCGGGTGCTTCGTCGGATAGCCTAGCCTTCGTTGGGTCAAGGATAGAGCTACGGCTATAGCTGGGTAGATGATACTAGGGGCATAAAACAAGAATTGACTGTCTCCCGACAGCCAATTCTCTTCGTTAACCTTAAATCTAATACCATGAAAAACACACTGCAAATATACGTTAAATTATTTTATTCCGCCAAATACTTTTTGACGTTTGCAATTATTTCCCCTATGGGACCCCCATGGAAGGTAGGTAGAATGCGGTATATCCCCTCGTCAAAGAATATCCATAAAGTTCTTATCTCGAAGGGGCTAATACGACGCGAGGCCACCCGTAGTACGACGGATGGCCTCTCGCTGTATCGAGCTAAGCGCTCTAAATGGAGCTCTTACTTATTCTTGATGCCGAGCTTCTTGGCGATGTCATCGGGGAGAGCTGAGCGGTGGAGTACGATGTTCATCGTCTTGCCCTTGACGAAGTTGTACGAAGCGTACCAGATGCCCTTGTAGGCACCTGCCTCACCCCAAGAGTTCTTTACCATGAAGAACTTTCGGCCGAGCTGATTCTTTGCGATCCCATAGATGACCATACCGTGGTCGTCGGTGAGTTCGTAGTTGTCAAAGCCCTTCTGGCGGTACTCCTGAGTAGGATTGATTTCAGGTACGTTAGCCGAATGGATGAGCTGAGTCAGCAGGCGCTGCTTGTCGGAGTAGTTCAGACCTATCCAGCGAGCCTGATCGGAGCCCTTCGTTTCGATCTCTTCGACGTCGGCTAGGACAGCGATCCCGTCACGGGTGAAACCCTTCTCGCTCACGTCCGAGCCCCAAGCGATGGTGTAGCCCTTGTCGATAGCGTACTCCATCGTGCGCATGAGTTCGTCGATGGGGAGGTTGTAGGATTCAGCCCAGCGCCAGTTGTCTTCGATCTCGAGGGCGAACTTGCTGTAGAAGGGGTGGTGCGTGAAGGAGGTCAGCGATACATAGTCGTCGGCGTTGAGGCCAAGTTCCTTAGCATAGCTCTGTGGGGTGTACTTCTTGCCATTGAAGGTGAAGCTTTCGGGGAGCTTGCCGAGGTACTGGTCGATGATCGACTCGTAGGCGGGATACCAAGCTGAGGAGAGCTTGCCGTTGGGGTTGCTGACGATAGCGTCGAGGAAGGCCTTGAGACCAGCCTCCATCTCTCCGTGCTGATTCTTCGTCGTGCCGTAGTTGAGCCCGGGGAGGATAGCCTGAGGGACAGCGCCGTAGTTCTTCAGTACGTAGAGTACATCGTAGAAGGATCCACCCTGAGCGAAGTTCAGCTTGCCATGCAGGCGGACATACTTACGACCCTTGTCTTTGTAGGAGTGGCTGACGACGAACATTTCCGAGAGGTCATACTCGCCCTTACCGATACGGATGAGCTCGTCTTCGAGGAAGCTCTGAGCCGAATATGCCCAGCAAGTCCCGGAGTTTGCTTGGTTCTTGATCGAAGTGATGCGAGCATCCTTGACGGTCGTGAAGACGTTGGGCTGGATGCTGTCCTTAGTCTCCTTGGGGGTCTGCGCAGACAGGGAAGATGTGATCCCCGCCAGTGCCATGATAGCGATAAGTTTCTTCATCTCTGATGTGTACTTGATGATAATGAATCTGCTCACGGATGGGCCGTGATCCCGCAGCCTAAGCTACAAGGCAAGCCAAAGATAAGCATTTATTTACTTCGTCCTGACTGATCGCTTGGAGAGCCGAAGCACAGCCCTGTATAATAGGTAGTCTGATGGGGGCAAAAAACGACCTACGGTAGGTCGCCGAAAAAACCTACTGTGGGTCGTCTCGACGACCTACCGTGGGTCGCAAGGACGACCTACCGTAGGTTCCTTTTTGCCCCTTCTGCTCTCGCCCTAATTTGCCCTTAGCGGATCGTCGCCACCACGTACTCGGACTGCGTGCCTATTCGGAACTTACCACCCCAGATCCCGAGCCCCGAACTGACATAGTACTCGGTCTTGCCCTTGGTCAGTGGGCCGAACGCATCTTCATAGACTGCATCCGTGACCCAATTGAGGGGCCAGACCTGTCCGTGGTGCGTGTGACCTGCGAACTCAAAGTTCACTCCGCACTGCTGAGCTTCTTCGAGGTGGTAAGGCTGATGATCCAGCTCGATGATGTACTTACTTCGGTCGATGCCTTCCATGATTTGCCCGAGGCTCTTGCGGTGGGGATTCGTTCGGTCGTCACGTCCTACGATCGCGAGATCACCGAAGTAGGCCACGCTGTCCTGCAGGAGCTGGATCCCCGCCTGCTCGCAGAAGTCCTTGTCGGCTCCTGTGCCAGCATGGTAGTCGTGATTCCCAAGGATCGCATAGATGGGTATGCCTAGCTCTCGAAACTCCTCCGCAGAGCCTTCCTCCAGGACGGGCTTGATGGACCAATCGATCAGGTCCCCTGCGATGAGGATGGCATCAGGGCGCTCCGCCTTGATCAGCTGGAGCCAACGACGAAGGTCGCTACGGCGATTGTGGTAGCCCAGGTGTAGGTCACTGATCAGGACGAGCTTCATGGGCCTCCTGACCTTCCCCTCTGAGTCCAGGGTGAGCTCGACACGCTGCTTCTCCTCAAAGCGTAGGTGGGCATAGGTGAAGAGCCCGATGAAGAAGAGGAGCACACTCACGCTCCCCACCGCACTTCCTCTCACGAAGGAGCGAGGAATGAGCCCCAGCGCCACCCCAAGGTCCAGCACACCGAAGAGCATCACCAGATACAGGAGCAGGATAAGCCAAGAGCTCCCGACCTCATAGATGAAGGTACCCAGCTCCAAGGGCATCCGATCCAGCGCACCGCTGAAGCTGACGAAGGCGAAGATGAAGGCCAGAGTCATCAGGGCAACGACTATGATCCTCAGGGGAAGGATCGGGGGAAGGAGTTGCCATACTCTGTGGGACACATAGTATTCGGCGAGGATCGGGATGAGTAAGATCAGCAGAGCCCAGGGTGAATGTATCATTTTCTTTTCCTTTAGGGTGATGAGGGGAAAGCTCTGTCGCTCGAGGCTCGCTTACCCAACGAGCCTGAGCTTTCCTTCCCCGAAGGTCTCGGTTACCTCCCGTCAGCTCTTTCCCTTCGAGCCCATGCTCCAGCGAAGTTACCTACCTTTTCACGGAAGATAACCCTCATTCTGTGGAGAGTGTTCCGTCTGCCTCGTTAGCCTCTTCACCTCGTGCCCCTACTTATAGACCTCATCCCATGCCTATGGTTGAGCCTTATCTTTATCTTTGTAAAGCTCCAGCAAGGGGGGGATGAATCTGTCCAAGCTGGGTAATCAATGAACAAGTACGAATGATGAGTAACATAGTATATAAGGTAAGGCTCATGGCTCTCCTCCTGCTTGCGCTGGGTACGAGCTATGGCACGATACATGCACAAGAGGAGGTGCGCATCTTCAAGAGCAAGACACCTCAGTTAGACTCCGCCTATGCCAAGGGCGTATCAGGACATATAGCGGGAGAGCTACTCCCGGGACAACTAGTGATGGCTGGAGGCTGTAACTTCCCCGATCACCCAGCCCGAGAGGGCGGAGCGAAGCGCTATTATTCCGAGATCTATCTCGCCGACTATCTTGATGCTATGTATACTGCTTGTGAGGCTAAGGCTTCGGAGCTGGATATGGGATGGAAGCTTGTAGGGCATTTGCCACAACCGACGGCCTACGCAGCCTTCCAGCAGTATTTTAGTCAGCTCATCGTCGCAGGTGGCCAGTCTGAGGCGGGAGAGCTACGTGATGCCTATATCATGGAGCTGAATGATAGCCTTGGCGTGGAGATTCTTCCGCTACCTAGCTTACCTGAGCCACGTAGTGGGATGGCTTCAGCTCTTATAGAGGATGTGCTCTACCTCATAGGGGGTCGAGTGAATGGGAAGCTCTCCAATACTGTCCTATCTCTTGATCTCCGCCGACCTGAAGCGGGATGGCGAGAGGAGACTCCTTATCCGCATAGCCCTTTCCTCAAGCTCGTAGCTGCGACGAATAAGGGTGAACGAGGGCGCTATGACTACGTCCCGTACTTAGGTGTCATGGGATCGTTCACGGGGGTAGATGAGCCCGATCAGCCAGTCAAGGCTGATGTTACTTATATGGCTTATACGCCTAAGACGAAGCAGTGGCAGACTTATAAGATCGCACCCGATGACCCCATCGCTGCCCACGGCTTTGGAGGAGGCTATGCTTCGGGGAACGATGCCAGCTTCTCTGGCGGGGTGCGGGCTGACCTCTTTGTGACGGCACTCCAGCGAGAGAAGGATCTGAAGGCTGCGAAATCTAAGGGCAATCGTCGACTGGTGAAGAAGCTTCAGGTAGAGCAACGTGCTTATCTCAGCCACGACCCTGCCTGGTATGGCTTCTGTAGCGACTGGTACTTCTTCGATAAGTCAACGGGTAAGGGGATGAAGACAAATACCTTTCGCTTCGACGGTCGAGCAGATGCCGTCTATCTGGATGGATATACTTCTGCGGTGGAGGGTATGCTGATCGGAGGGGAGATCATGCCTGGTATCCGCACTCCTATGATCATCTTCTTTACGAATGACTGCACTCCACAGAGATATGAGGTGATCCCTCCAGCCAAATGATGTGCTGGATGCCTCGGGCCTCCCAGTAAATCACCAATAGCTGGCAAAGAGGCCATATAGCGAGACGATATGAAGCAAGCGTCCCCACCTGTAGCTGTGACTACGGGTGGGGACGCTTCTTTATGGAGGCTTATGCGCTCACTGTGCCCTTAGCTGAGGACCGAGGTTAGCGCCTGGTATGGGTTGGCGGATTCGAGTACATCTAGGCCTCAAGCTTAGCCTTCCCCCTCGGCTTATGTCAAGGGGTGGTTTAGGAACCTATGGTAGGTCGTCGAAGCGACCCACGGTAGGTCGCATCGACGACCTACCGTAGGTTTTTTCAGCGACCTACTGTGGGTCGCAAAAGGGGCCTAAAAGGAGGTAACCTTTCCCCCAGTGAAACGTCTCAAGATTCCTCGCCCAAAGCTTCCCGGTCCAATACGTATATGTTTCGTGCCTGAAACGTATACGTCTTAGACTTGAAACGTATACGTTTGGGGCAGGTCGATTCTTCGTATCTTTGTGCACCTTGTTTATGGGCTGGACTGGCTGTGTTAAGGGGAGGGGGACAGGGATTATTCCCCTCTTTGCTGACGGCTGATGTAGGGCGCACGGCAGGATTCACAATAAGAAGAACTCGAATAGATGATATTTGAAACGCTATTTTTCATCACGCTGGTGGTCATCATCTGCCTGCTGACCATGCTGGCGAATAAGATCAAGATCGCTTACCCTATCTTACTTGTCTTGGCCGGACTGGCTTTGAGCTTGCTCCCAGGGATGCCACAGATCAAGGTGGAGCCCGAATTGATCTTTATTATCTTCCTCCCACCCTTACTCTTCGAAGCGGCCTATAGCGCTTCGTGGAAGGAGCTATGGAAGTGGCGACGCATTATCTTGAGCTTTGCATTCCTTGTCGTCTTCATCACGGCTTGTGTGGTGGCCCTTGTGGCGAACGCTATCTTGCCCGGCTTTTCTATTGCTTTAGGCTTCTTGCTCGGGGGGATCGTCTCGCCTCCTGATGCTGTAAGCGCTCAGGCGATCATGCGCTTTGTGAAGGTGCCGAAGCGTTTTTCCTCCATATTGGAGGGGGAGAGCCTCTTCAATGATGCCAGCTCCTTGATCATCATGCGCGTGGCCCTCGTTGCCGTTGGTACGGGGCAGTTTGTCTGGTATCAAGCAGCTGGTAGCTTTGTGTGGATGATCGTGGGCGGATTATTGGTTGGACTGGCGGTGGCTTGGGTGATGATCAAGCTACATCACTACCTGCCTACCGATGAGAAGATCGATGTGGTCTTCACTCTGATATCTCCCTATATCATGTATCTCGCTGCCGAAGAGGTCGGGGCATCAGGAGTAATAGCCGTTGTATCTGGAGGCTTGTACTTGAGCAGCCGGAATATCCTCTTCATGGATAGTAGTTCTCGCTTGAGTGGATGGAACTTCTGGCATAACTTTGTCTTCCTGCTGAATGGTCTTGTCTTCCTACTTATCGGCCTGGACCTACCCGAGGTGGTCGCTGGTATGCGTGAAGGGGGGATGAGCTTGTCCACGGCGACGTGGTATGGTCTCTTGATCTCGGCGGTGCTCATCTTAGTTCGTCTGGCGTGCAGCTATGGGGCAGTCATGACCACGCTCTTTATGCGGAGATTCATCAAGGTGGCTGACCCGAATTACTATGGCCTGCGCGTTCCCTTCATCTTGGGCTGGTCGGGCATGCGCGGTGTCGTGTCCTTGGCCGCCGCTCTCTCCATCCCGATGATGACTGAGGCGGGGGTGCCTTTCCCAGAGCGCTCGATGATCATCTATATCACCTTCGTAGTGATCCTGGTGACCCTGCTTCTACAAGGGCTCACCCTGCCTATCTTGATCGAGCGGATGAAGCTCCCTGCCTTCAATGATTACCTCCCCGAGCAAGAGACCGAGTCAATCATACGCAAAGGCCTTGCCGATGTCAGCTTACGCTATCTCCGAGAGAACGAGATGTGTGAGCTCATCAGCGATAGCCAGCACTTGCAGTCGATGGTCTCCCACTGGATGACGCAGCTGGAGGAGGAGGGGCAGACCCCGCTCTATGACGCGTCGAATGAGCTTTATTCGAATATCTTGGATCAGCAGCGCCTGTACCTCTATCACTTGAATAAGGAGCATGCTAATATCAATGAGGATATCGTGAATCGCTTTATTCAAAGGATCGACCTGGAGCAGGAGCGCCTGAAGTACGAATAAGCTCTGAAAGCTCTAAAGCAATCGTCCCCACCCGCAGCTGAGGCTGCAGGTGGGGACGATACTTTTATAGCGGCTTATGGGCGGAGAGCCTTAGCCCAAGCTGTAGGTGTGGACGCTCACGCCTTGAGCCGAAGGGAGGTAGTTGATCCCCCACCAGCACATTTGTAGCAGGATGAAGGAGATGAAGAGCCCCCAGAGCGCTGCACGACGATAGCGGTCGGAGCGGATGCGCACATGGATATAAGCCAGATAGGCGAACCACGTGGCAGCGGCCCACGTCTCCTTAGGGTCCCACGCCCAATAGTGGCCCCAAGCTTCCTTTGCCCAGAGCGCCCCGAAGAGAATACCCACGGTCATGAACGCCCAACCGACTTGGACGAGGTTGTCGCAGATATCCATCTCGTGGTCATTGATGGGTGACTTCTTGAACCACAGCAGGTAGGCAGACATCAGCGCCGCAGCACCGAGCACGGCGTAGGCGAACATATAGACGATGACATGCGGTGCGAACCAAGGGCTTTGGAGCGCAGGCATCAGCGTCTTGTTGTGGATCTCGGGGTTGACGATGTTGATCGTCGTGAAGACACCAGCAAGGACGGTGCTGAAGGCTAAGATCCAAGGATAGCGCCAGCGAGAATAGACGATCAGCCCTGCCGTGGGGAGGAAGAAGGCATACCACAGGCGTGTCTCACCCATGGTGCGCAGAGGAGGGCGCTCCAGCGACAGCCACAGCCCCAGGATGAAGGCGAAGTAGACGATGAGGCCCGCAGCGGTGAGTAGATAGGTCGGGAGAGGACGCTTGCGCCAAGCCGTCCATGCACCGCCCGCCCATAGCAGGAGGGCAGGGATAGCGAAGAATATGAAGGAATCCCAAGTCATGAGGATAGAGTTGATAGGGGTTGGAGTGGTGAAGCAGAAGAGGGTAGGGCGAACTCCTTCTATTAGGGCGCTGTATCTACGCCTTCGAGGTGGAGGGATTGCCTTACCCTAGGCTAGGGGGAAGGACTTAGCGACGTTTCTGCGAGACGATGAAGGTAAGTATAGCACCAGCCAGCAGTAGGTAGATCCCTACATAGACGGCAGGTAGCCAAGGATCCTTGACGAGCTCGAAGGTGCTGGTCTCGCTCCATCGACCCATCGCTTCGTCGTAGCTAAGCTGGTAGATCTTCCATCCATCGACCGTGATGGGCTTATTGACTTCGACGGTAGCGACGATGTTCTTCTGCGACTGGGTGTAGATATGGATACGTGAGGCATAGCGCTCGGGTTCACGCCGTGCCATGACAAGGCTTAGATCGTTGGTGAGCTTGAGTTCCTGGAAGGGGAAGAGGTAGCTACCGCAGGTGACCCAGCCGACGAGGGGCTTGCCGACCTCCTTACCATCCTTCATAGGCTGCGCTTCGACCAGAAGGGCAGTCACAGCACCTGACGATCCCCATGCGACGTACCTCGTCGTGTCAGAGGTGATGACGGGAGCAGCCAAGGGAAGGTTCTGCTGGATACGGATGCGCCACTGATGAAGCATACCTTCACGGAAGTGCTTATCGATAAGTACGATGTCAGGGTTCTTCGCTGGGATGGACTTCCCTGTCTTGCTGTTGATGACTAGAAGCTTGGGGGGATATTCGTCGATGGTGAACTTCTCCAGCTGGATAGCTAGAGGCAGCTCCATGAAGCCCTGCTCATGGGTAGCACGCCACTCGGGCATGTCTGTTTGAGCCGTGAGCTTCACACGCTCCATATCAGCACTACCAAGCGTAGCGGAGACGATAGCGATGAAGAGCCCGATGTGCGAAAGCATGGAGGGAACTTCTCTCAGGCGGAAATGTAAGATCTGCCGTAGTGCGATCAGCCCCACGATACCTGCAAGGCGAGCATAGATGAATACAAAGGGCCAGAAGGAGAGCATCTGTGTCAGCCCGATGGGATCGATAGCACGTTCGTGAGGTGCTACCTGACGCGTGAGCCCCATCACGACGGTGAGTAGGGCAGCGTAGATCAGTGTGGGTACAGCTGCTTCGGCGGTGAAGAGGAAGGCGAAGAGGCGTACTCGATGACGTAGCAGGTAGACGACTACGAGGGTGAGTAGGTAGAGGATGAGGAAGATGCCGTTGATCGGGAAGGCGAAGTCTGACCAGTGGATGGGACCCACGCTGTACTGGAGCACTAGCCCCACGAGGATCAGCCCTGCACCGGTGGCAAAGCCTTCTTTCATTTTCCAGATAGCATTAAACATACGGGAAAGGAGTTGGAGTAGAGAAGAAGCGCGACGGCAGACGATGAGGTCTGTCGCCGCGCCATAGGAGATATTCTAGATGTGTCTCAAGCTTGAGGGGGACTCTGCTTAGAGTTCGATGAGCTTGCCTTGTGCCTTAGCAGACTGTACCCACTTAGGTACGACCGTCTTCATGAACTCAGCCTTGTCAGCCTGGAGCTTCTTACCATCGATACCGATATAGGCCCAAGCCTTCTCCTTAGTAGAGATATCAGGCATGGGGACATCTCCGGTGAAGCCGTGGCGTGCCAGCACCTTAGCGATAGCGATACGAGCTTCCTGAGCATAGCCGAGGCTCTGACCGAGGATGCGTGTCACTTCCTGTGGAGCGTGGAAGGAAGCTCCGTGGCTGGCTACAGCGAAGTCCCAACGCCATTGGCTCTTGCGGATGGACTGCAGGGCAGACTTCATCTCGGGCTCGGTAGCACCCTTGTCCCATGCGTACTTAGCTTCGACATGCGCCTTAGCCAGCTCCTTCTCTACACGGTTGCGGATGTCGTTGGCCATACGCTGACGTTCGTAGACGTTCTGGCGCAGGGTCTCTGCATCCTCACGGTGGCAGGTCTGACAGGTCTTATCGATCTTCGCCAGAGGGCTGACGATCTGGTGATCGGAGTACTTCACTCCACCCTCACTCACGTAGGGCATGTGACAGTCAGCACAGGAGACACCACGCTGTCCGTGGATACCCATACGCCAGAGTTCGTAGTCGGGGTGCTGAGCCTTGAGTATGGGAGCACGCGAGAGCTTGTGCGTGTAGTCGGAGTAATCCATCTCATCGTAGTAGGCTTCGATATCCTCGACCGTGAAGCCCTTGTCATGAGGGAAGGTGAGGTACTTGCCGTCGCCCTTGAAGTAGTACTCAGTGTGGCACTGAGCACAGACGAGCGAGCGCATATCTTGGTGCGACTGCTGGGAGACATCCTGCCCACGGCGTGCCCACGCTTCGTAGAGCGCAGGGCGCGCAGGCTTGAGGTTCATAGTCCGGGCGTCGTGACAGTCGGAGCAGCCGATGGTGTTCACGATCTCGTTCCCCCACTGACTCCAGGGAGCTTTGTAGAACTCTGCGATACCTTTCTCCTTCATGATGCGGGGGACATCAGGACCCTTACAAGTCCAGCAGGTACCTGGCTGTATGTCCTTATTGCCGTTCACCCCAGGGGCACCCGTGCGAAGGATCTCGCGCATATCTTCGATGGCGTGCTTGTGCCCACGTGGTGTGTTATACTCCATTGCGAACGAGTAGCCTGCCCATAGCACGACCATCTCTGGACGAGCTGCAAGTACGTCGACACGCTGTGAGCTATTGAATTCGCCCTTATAGGTCGTATCAGCTGTCTTAGCCCACGTCTGATACTCGCGGGGGAAGTCTTCGGCGAACTTCTCGTTCTGTGACACGATCGAGTCCGAGAAGAGATGCTTGCGGTTGTTGTAGATGCTCACCACCTCTGCACGACGCTCGAGGAGTGAGGAAACGATGAGCCCAAGGACGAAGACTACGACCATTGAGCCTCCGAACAGGAGCCATCCTTGCCAACGTTTCAACTGTTTTGCCATGATTCTTAAGTCTCTTTTACGTTGTTGTTATTCTGTGGTTGTTTTTCGTAGTGAATGATGGGAGATTACTTGACCATCTTCTGTAGCCAGTCGGGCACGGGTGATTCGGGAAGTGGCACCTGAGCTGCTGGAGTGGATGAGAGGGAGTTCATCTTGCCATGGGCCACATCTCGGTGGCAATCCCAGCAAGCTTTCCCCTGGTCACACTTGACGTCCATGTAGGAGATACGTCCGGTGTTGACGATTTCGGTGTTGAGGGTAGCATGACAGCGTACACAGTTCTCCATGATGACCTCTGCACTCTCGTCGATGGCTTGTATAGCCTGTCGCTCCTGTCGCGTGACGAACTTATACACGTGGTTCATACCGTCCTTGCCCTTGAAGTAATACTTTCGGAAGACATTGTCATGAGGTACGTGGCAGTCGTTGCAAGTGGTATTACGAGCATGAGCGCCATGCATCCACGTGGCGTAGTAAGGGGTCATGATGTGGCAGTTGACACAGGCCGAGGGATCGTCGCCTAGATAAGTGTGGAACCGCAGCAGATACAGGAAGAGTCCGCCTAAGCCCAGCACGATCCCACCTACGAGTAGTAGAGCCACCTTGAGGCGGAAGCCTAAGCGAGGTAGTCGTTGTAGGAATCTGTTCATTATCATGATGTCTAAGTGATAGATACATCACAAAATAAATAACTTTTCCTCAATCCTACAACAATTCTCTATACTCTGTGATATATTATGAAAATTAAGGAAAGGCACGCTACTTCCTAACCCTAGGCTAAGACTCTGGTACTGCAGTGAATTAGGCTTCGGAGCTGGGCTAGGAATGCTGGGTGCGTCTTACTCGGGAAGTGCGCTCACCAGAAGCATCCCCAGTGTGATCAGGGCGTGAGCTAAGGTCAGACTGCCCCGGCGTCTGTGCCGAATGAAGAAGGCTAGGGCGATACCCATGACGAGCCAGAGCGCTAGCAAGGTGTTAGCGCTCACGTACGTCGGGAGGTCCCTATATATAATGGAGACGTTCTCCGCTCCGAAGGGATAGGCCTCGGGCTCTGTGAGGCAAGAGTGGAGGTCCTCACCGACGATCACCAGGAGGGCTAGGCATGCTCCTCCCCATAGGTAGCCGAGGATACGGCTCGTCCGTGGTCGTAGTTCTTTCGTCATGTCTACTCTATCTTCTTCGTCGAGGAGTGAAGAGGTGCTGAGCGCTTGCCCTTAGCTTGTCGGGTAAGGCTCTTCCTTTGGGTATGGCCACCGCCTTTCCCTCGGGGACGAAGTTAAAGCGAAAAGGTGGGTAAAGCAATCCTACTGCAGGTCGTCTCAGCTACCTACCATAGGAGGCTTGAGCGCCCCACTATGAGAGGAACTAATTCTATGGGTAAGAAAGCGTACTTTTACTGCAAAGCGTGTGGGGATCCTGGCGAGGAAAAGACGAGCAAAGTCCCCGCAGATCTTCGGCGAGTGCTTCGGGTCTAGATGCCCTTAGCTGAACACCTAAATATGCCCCCTTATGATGACGAGACTTAGCCTTTACCTCACCCTAGTGAGTCTCCTCTCAGGCTTCTGCTCCTGTACCCAGAGGAAGCAGGCACAGAAGGTCGAGGCTCCTCTCTCCGACTCGCTCCGTGTCGTGAGCTATATGCCGACGGAGCTTGATAGTCTCTTCAAGCCTCTCTATCGGGATAGCTTCATCCTTCAGGAGCTCCATGATGAGTTCCGTAACCCTGTCGAACGGATGTTTCCCATGCACGAGCGCATGGCGCATAAGACTTGGATCCTGGAGTTCACCTGGCACGCACGTCGGGACACGCTACTCACGGTCTGGTATCTGAGAGAAGGCGATTCGTTGAGGACGCTCGACCACTTCTGGTACTCCGAGTTCGCTGTGTTTTAGTGACCACCCACTTCCCCCAGTTCTCTCTAGCCTTGTCTTCATCTTCACAAGCATCACGAGGATTAAGGTGACAAGGCCTTTCGCCTGCAACGTATACCCTTCTCTTAATGTAACGTATACGTATCGCAAGTAAAACGTATACGTCTTGGGCACGAAACGTATACGTTTTGCCCCTGAAGGGTAGGGCAAGGCCGTTTGAGCCCCCTAGGTGGGGAATCAAGACGAGCCATCTTGGCTCGGGGAAGTACCCCATTCATGGGTCGGTCAGGTGACCCATGAATGGGTCGTCGTGGTCACCCATGAATGGGTCACTTCATCGACCCATGATAGGGGGCTTTTGTCTACCCTCTGTGCGGGCCTCCTTCTCTCGCAGGTAGATGCCTCCAGTGCACGCCCTTGCCTGCCGAGGCTCCATAGTAAGAGGAGTTGTGCTGGGTGGTATGTAAGGTGGGTGCGGTTTCTGAAGGGGATGTACCTTACTCCCTGTGCACTTCAGTAGGGCTTATTTCTTAAAAAATCAGGTTATCTTTGCTTCAGTGAGGATAGCGATGAGCTATGCCCTTAGAGAGTAACTAATCAAAAGAGTAGATAACGATGGATAAGCTTATAGGCTTGATCGATGCACCATTTACCCCATTCTACGAAAATGGGGAGGTCAATCTAGAACCCATAGAACGCTATGCCCATATGCTCGCGAAGAACGGGCTCAAGGGAGTTTTTGTCAATGGATCTTCGGGTGAAGGTTACATGCTGACCGAGGAGGAGCGAATGCGCCTGGCGGAACGCTGGGTGGAAGTCGCTCCCGAAGGCTTTAAGGTGATTGTCCATGTGGGTAGTACCTGTGTGAAGTCAAGTCAGCGTCTGGCTACTCACGCCCAAGAGATCGGGGCCTTTGGCATCGGAGCCATGGCTCCTCCCTTCCCCAAGATTGGTCGAATCGAAGAGCTGGTTAAGTATTGCGAAGAGATCGCTGCTGGAGCTCCTAACCTGCCCTTCTACTACTACCATATCCCAGCTTTCAATGGGGCTTATCTCCCTATGCTGGACTTCCTGAAGGCGGTAGACGGACGCATCCCTAACTTCGCAGGTATCAAGTACACCTACGAAAGTCTATACGAATACAATCAGTGTCGCCTGTATGCGGGGGGCAAATTCGACCTGCTACACGGGCAGGATGAAACCATCCTTCCTTGCCTGGCTATGGGAGGCGCCCAAGGGGGGATCGGAGGTACGACCAACTACAATGGACGTTGCCTCGTAGGGATCCTCGACGCATGGGAGCGTGGTGACCTGGAGAAGGCACGTGAGCTGCAGAACTTTGCCCAAGAGGTAATCAATGTGATCTGTCACTTCCGTGGGAATATCGTTGGCGGTAAGCGTATCATGAAGCTCATCGGCTTAGACCTCGGGAAGAATAGAACGCCCTTCAATAATATGACTGATGAAGAAGAGGCTCGCATGAAGCAAGAGCTAGAGGCCATTGACTTCTTCAGCCGTTGTAACATCTTCTGATATTCGCCTAAATACCAGGAAAGATGGATGTAAAGAAGTACCTTGCGTATTGGGCAGACCGATACCAAGATGATCTCAAGGAGAATATCCTCCCCTTTTGGCTGAAGCATGGCTTAGATAGAGTCTATGGTGGTGTGTACACATGCGTGGATCGTGATGGTACCTTGATGGATTCTACCAAATCGGTATGGTTCCAAGGTCGCTTCGGATTCATATGTGCCTATGCATATAACCACATCGAAGCGAACGAAGAGTGGCTGAGAGCATCGAAGAGCTGTGTCGACTTCATCGAGCAGCACTGCTTCGATACGGATGGGCGCATGTACTTTGAGGTGACTGCTGAAGGTAAGCCTGTCCGTAAAAGAAGGTATGTGTTCTCTGAGTGCTTTGCTGCGATCGCGATGTCAGAGTATGCGATAGCATCGGGTGATAAGAGCTATGCTGAGAAGGCCTTGGCGCTCTTCAAGCAGATCCTTCACTTCATCAATACCAAGGGGATCCTTGAGCCCAAGTATTGCGAAGGGGTAGAGATGCAAGGGCATTCGATCACGATGATCCTTATCAATACTGCTGCACGTATTCGTGAGGCTATACCTGCTGTCGAACTAGATGAGCAGATTAGCCTGTCTATCGAAACGCTACAGCGCTACTTTATACATCCAGAATTCGAAGCCCTCTTGGAGACCGTAGGGCCTAATGGTGAGTTCATAGATACGATCCTAGGACGTACTATCAATCCTGGTCACTGCATCGAGACAGCGTGGTTCTTATTAGAAGAAGCAAAGTATCGTGGTGGTGATCCCCAGCTGACAGAGTTGGCAGTCAAGATCCTTGACTGGTCATGGAAATGGGGCTGGGACAAGGAGTATGGTGGACTCATCAACTTCCGTGACTGTAAGGGGCTACCCGTGCAGGACTATTCGCAGGATATGAAGTTCTGGTGGCCACAAACAGAAGCGATCATAGCGACGCTTTACGCCTATGAGGCTACCGGAGAAGAGCGCTTCCTACACATGCACCAGCAGATTAGCGATTGGACCTATGCTCATTTCCCTGATACGGAATATGGAGAGTGGTATGGTTACCTACACCGTGATGGCACCGTAGCTCAACCTGCGAAGGGTAATATCTTCAAGGGCCCCTTCCACATCCCCCGAATGATGATCAAGGGATTCATGCTCTGTAGAGACATGATGCAGTCCTAGTCATTTAAGAACTTTAAGTACTAACCATCCCCGTAAAAGTCCCTTATTCCTACGCTCGCTAGTGAATAGGGGACTTTTGCATCTTAATCGATATATGAAAAGCCTAACAAATAGTAAGTATTATCCATGGGTTGTAGTCGCATTGCTGGGCGGTGTGGCCTTGCTCAACTATATGGATCGCCAGATGCTAAGTACTATGAAAGACTCCATGCAAGTGGATATCATAGACTTGCAGTCTGCGACGAACTTTGGGAGACTAATGGCTATATTCCTTTGGGTATATGGCTTGATGAGTCCTATCTCTGGTATTATAGCAGACAACCTGAGCCGTAAGAAGCTTATCGTAGGGAGCCTATTGGTTTGGTCCTCTGTTACCTACCTCATGGGCTTAGCGACCACGTATGATCAGGTCTTTTGGCTACGAGCCCTGATGGGGGTTAGTGAGGCTCTTTATCTTCCTGCTGGGTTGTCTCTTATTGCGGATTATCATACTGGTGGTTCAAGGTCACTGGCCGTTGGCATTCACATGACTGGACTCTACCTAGGGCAAGCAATCGGAGGGTTTGGGGCTACCTTGGCTGCAGCCTATTCATGGAATACGACTTTCTATTGGTTTGGCATCATCGGTATCGCCTATGCATTTGTCCTAGCAGTATTCCTGAAGGACAAGAAGCGAGTAGCCCCAGAAGAAGCGAAGGAGAGTACTCTGAAAAAGCCCCAAGCTAATGTCTTACTTAGCCTCAAGTCTCTGTTTACGAACCCTGCGTTTTGGGTGATCCTCCTCTACTTTGCTATTCCTAGTCTACCTGGCTGGGCAACTAAGAACTGGCTTCCTACGCTCTTCGCTGAGAATCTAAGGCTCCCCATGTCACAGGCAGGACCAATAGCCACCATAACTATAGCATTCTCGTCATTTGTGGGGGTAGTATTAGGGGGGATCCTCTCTGATAGATGGGTTCGCAAAAACATCAAAGGACGCATCTATACAGGAGCCATTGGCTTATCTCTGACGATACCCTCGCTCCTACTGCTAGGTTTTGGTAGTAGCATCGTAGAGGTTGTCTCTGCAGGGGTCTTGTTTGGGATCGGCTTTGGGATGTTTGATGCTAACAATATGCCCATCCTGTGCCAGTTTGTAAGCGTGCGTCAGCGTGCTACAGCCTACGGTGTGATGAATATGGTGGGGGTCTTTGCGGGGGCTATGATTACCTCGGTATTAGGGTCTTGGAGTGATGATGGCAATCTCGGTATGGGCTTTGCCCTTCTTGCCGCTGTCGTTGCTGTCGCCGTCGTGATCCAGCTCTATAGCCTGCGTCCCCAGACCGATGATAAGGAGTAATATCAACCAATAACATAAGAAGAATATGATACTTTCTGATCTGAAGTATAGTGAGCGAATCGAGATGCTACACCCTCTTTTTAAGAGAGCTTTCGATTATGTGAAGACTCACGACCTACTGCATACTCCCTGTGGGCGTATAGAGCTAGAGGGAGACGATCTGTTCATTAACAATGTCAATCCTGAGTGTGTCGCCATCGACCAGCAGGTATTAGAAGTCCATCGTGAGTACATTGACATTCATATCTTACTAGAGGGTGAAGAAATCATTGGATGGAAGCCTCTCTGTGATGCCAAAGATGAGCGAAAAGAATACTCAGAGTCTGATGACTGTGCTCTTTACGGCGATACATGCTTCACTCCGATCAAGCTTTTCCCAGGTCAATTCGCTATCGTCTGGCCTGAAGATGCACATGCACCTCTTATCGGGGAAGGAACGATTCGAAAGCTCATAGTCAAGGTCAGGATCTAGAATGCAGATCCCCCCTCTCCCTCGTTCTTGTCTTTACAGGTAGAGGCGAGGGAGAGGCCTTTTTCTGATGCCGTTCATTTATAGAACAAGAAATTGACAACTCCTTAAATCAGAAAATTGACCAATATGAAGACTCTAACTAAATGCCTCCTACTCCTCGTAGTACTCCTTTGTAGTGAACAAATCCTCTTAGCCCAAACTATTAAAGGTACAGTAGTAGATGCCGAGGGGAAACCTATTGAGTTAGCCCATGTGATTGCTCGTAAGCGTGCGGACAGTGCCTTCGTCGCAGGCTGTCTGACAGATGCCCAGGGGCGATTTGCATTTGATACGCTGTCTGCGCCTGAGCATATACTCACCGCCAAGTGTATTGCCTACAAGGCTCGCACAGTAGCTGCTCAGCCGGTCTGTAATATCATATTGGAGGGTAATGCCACCGAACTATCCGAGGTCGTTGTGCTTAGCTCCTATGTCAAGCGTTCTCCCTCGGGCGATCTCTCTGTGCGCATCCAAGGTAATCCTATAGCTAAAGGGAAGAGCCTCATGGAGACTCTACGCCATATACAGGGAGTCGAGGTGCTTAGTGGAAATATCTTGATCAATGGTAAAGACCATACAATCATCTATCTAGGAGATCGCAAGATTACGGCAGAACAATTAGGCTCCATCCCTACCAATATGGTGAAGCATATCGAGGTGATACCCAATGCAGGAGCTTCTTTTGGGCAAGAAGCCCAAGGAGGCATCGTGCGTGTAACTCTTCGACAGAAGGAGGGACTTATTGGGGCAATTGGCTTGACTGCACAAGCAGATGGAGAGGGTTTTGTAGATGCCATCCTCACTCCTACGCTACAATATCAGTTTGGTAAGCTATCTGTATATAACAACCTTAAACTGGGTTCAGGGAATTATCGCACAAGGTACAAGCGTCAAGATAACTACGGCACTTATCATGTAGATCGAAAGTTTCATTCGGATAAGGAGTCCTTGGTTCTTCTAGAGAATTTGGGGCTACAGTATCAGCTTACTCCGACGCAATCCCTGCAGGTCTATGGAGGGCTATATCTGATTAAGGACCGCATCAATCAAACCAACCACAACGGGCAGAAGCTGAGTCTGAGACAAAAGACCGATCGATCTTTTGTCGAAGGTAATGCGGGCTTGCTCTACCGAGTTAATTTGAATTACGGGAAAAACTCTTCCTTCTCTACCAAGGTTGAGTATCTCAGTCAGAGAAATAGCGATCATATAGACTATGAGCTCAATACTCATGACGAGAATGAATTGAGGCAGAGGCTGTCCTACCTCTATGTGGAGCCTCGTTTAGAACTGAAGTCGAGCAAGGGGAGTAGTATAAACTCTGGGATTCGCTTTAGCCGTCTGACGGACAGAAACGAAATGTCGGGTATCGCCAGCACAATACTCACTCAAGTAAAGCAACAAGACTTCCAGATCTCTGGAGGGGACTTTGCCCCGTGGGTAGAGTACAGTCGCATGATTGGTCAGCGAGCATTCGTGCAGGTAGGGCTAACCTATCAGCTAACAGATATGCAGTATAGCGATTATATCAATCGGATTGCGTCTATCAACAACCGTTATTCGGGGCTGTATCCCAATGTCCAGTTGCAATACATGCTGAACCCGAAGAAGCAGTCTGGTATATCTATAGCTTATCGCCGAGACTATTCGCTGCCTAATTATGGCTACTATAGCCCTGTGGCTGTCTATCAAAACGAGAAGCTGTATAGCATAGGTAACCAAAATCTAAAGGAAGAAACCTTTCATTCTGTAGAGGCGAATTACTACATCAATCCCAATTGGATCCTGACTTATAGGCTAAAAAGCGGTGCGAACATCATACGTCTGCTTGCTCATCAAGACCCCATGCAGCCAGATGTGGTGTACACGAGACCCGAGAATAGTGGCACGAGTCTACAGCACTATACTTCGCTCTCCTATACAGCCAGTGTGTCGGACTTTTGGCAGACTAATAATAGGGTCTTTGTGAGACACAACACAGAGAAGAGCCCTGGTAAGACTATCTCCAGTGCTTGGTTGGGCTGGAGTGCCACCCAGCAGTTTAGATTGAGTAAGACAATGGGGCTAACGCTATCGGCTACTGGACAGACAGCAGAGAAGCATCTAAGCCATGAAGTAGGGCTACGCTATAATCTAGATGCAGGTGTCTATATGAGCTTGCTGAATGATCGGCTACAGATCAATCTTGGGACGCTCAACCTTATTCATAATAGAGCGGTCATGCGTGTCAAAACAGATTTTGCAGAGCTCGAGCGTACGGATTTATCTCCTCGTAGACGCCTCAAATTAAGCGTGACATGGCACTTCTCCAGCGGAGATAAAATCAAGCGTAGTAACTCGCGTACAGTTAATTCGCCCACTCGAGAGATCCCTACACTGTAAGGCTTGATATACAGATGAGATTTTTCTTTAAACAATACGATTCTATGGGATGTGGACTTATTGGCTATCCTCAGGATCTCCTCATCAGTAAGGAAGCCTCTATCCACTGGGGCGAGGTGGAAGTGGTGATCACGAAAGGGATCTTGGAGGAGATAACCCCGCTTGAGGGCATAGATAGTGATGGTCTTCAAGGTCTTCATCTTCTTGACTGCGGTGTTGTAGGCACATAGAGCCACTGTCGTGAGGTATAGCTCGAAGTCCTGGATGATGGCAGGCGTGAATTCCATCAGTCCGATGTCCTTACGCTTATACCGGTGCACTAGGAACTCGAAGAAGTGTCTACGCAAGACGCAGTACTTCTGTAAGCTCTCCTTGCTGATGGTGTGCCCCACGCGCTGACGGATGTCATCGATGAACTTGTCAAAGACAGGGAGAAAGGTGCTGAACTCCTGGATTTGCCCGAGGTAGGCGGAGCGGAGCTTGTCCAGCGAGATCGTTTGGTCGTCTTGGTACTTGTGGTAGAGGGAGTGGAGGCTGGTGGAGATGGCATCTAGGCTAGCATTGACAGCGAGGGCTTCGGAGGAGCGTCCCTTCTGTCGGCTGGTTCTGCTATTCCACTGTGCCTTGTCTACGAAGATCTTCGTGGAGCCAAGATTGCTCATAGCTCCTCCGAGGAAGATCCGTAGCATGACGGGCGACTTGCCTTCTTTGTTCTCGTAGTTGGAGCGTAGGTAGAAGGACACCTTGAACGATTGTCTCATAATGCATCATTCCTTAGTGTAGCAGGTGCTACAAAGTTACTTACTTACACATTGAATGAGAGCATGTTGCTGCCTTCAATTAGCCCTTCATTTAGCCGTCACTGCTACACTAATTGCTACGCCTTGATTTGTGTAGCAGTTTCTGTAGCAGAATTTGACCGATTGATGACGATTAGACCCTAGGGGTAAGCCGTCAGGTCTATGGACTGCATACAAAGAAAAATCGTTGTAAGACCATGTCCTACAACGATTTTCTCTTGTTTTGAAGGCTTCTCTGACGACCATTTTGCAGTCACTTTGAAGCCTCTTTGCGGAGAGAGAGGGATTCGAACCCCCGGTACCTTGCGGTACAACGGATTTCGAGACCGCCACATTCGACCACTCTGCCATCTCTCCGTTGGTCTCGCTTCATTGAAACTTGGGTAATACCCTTACCCTGAAGCTGGCGCAAAGATAGTGCTTTTCACCCAATACTCCAAGTAGGGATGGATAGATCCTCTACTTGCACATTCCGCCCTCAAATGTTATTCCACTTACTAGCTAGGCGTACCCTGAGCAAGCTCTGTTAGTCCTATAATGAGACCTACCATAGGTCGTAAAAGTACTCCATCATGGGTAACAAGCAATCTATTATAGCTCCTCTTTTGCACTGCTCTCAAGGACCCATAGGAGGGGGGCATTTACTTCTAAGAGCCTATTCCTGTGAGCTCAATCCCAGAGTATCCTTTTGCAGATCGTCAGGGTATCATCTCTGCATACCACCGTATGTAATCTCTAATGGTGAGCACCGCTTTCATTGAGGTGTGTGTAGGATATCCTCTGGCATCGCAGTGAAATTAGGAGCTTCGGGATCACCCCACTCGGGGGTCTTGCTAGTAGGTATCTCTCGCTGGGTGCTAGTCATATTCTCGTTAGGTTATGTTGGAGTCCCAGCAAGGGGAGATTCCAGTAGGAAGTGCACAGAATGTTTGCATACTAAAAAAATATGGCTACCTTAGCTTGGTAATAGATTCGTATTTCCAATGAGTAAAATAGACAGATGTCCTGTTTCTGGATAAATCTAGAGCCCCTCTAGAGCCCCTGTCCCATTTATCTGAAGGACTAAACAGCCCTTGAAAGCTTTCTTGAGGAGCATGCTTAGTCTGCGCTAGGGTAACTTATGTCTTTAGGATGACTGGATGGGGAATCTTTAGCCATTCGTAACGTTGATTACGCCGAATTATAAATAGAAATAGGTTTAGTTTACATAGAAACAGCCTAATTCAATATTTTAAAGAGTTATGAAGTACGCATTTTGGAATAATAAGGGTGGTACGGGGAAGACTAGCCTCGCATTTCAAGCAATCACAAAATATGCTATCGAGAATCCTGCCAAAAAGATTTTGGTCTTAGACCTATGTCCTCAGGCAAATCTATCAGAATTATTCATGGGTGGATTAGTCGGAAACGGAGGCATGAAGCTAGAGGAACTATACAAAGCTGATACATCTATATCAATTGGTGGATATTTCCTTAAGCGACTGCCGAGTCCCTACCAGAAGCCAAGTATTGATGTCGGTCAATTTATCGTAACTCCCAATCATTATAATGCCAATATTCCCGCTAATATTGAGCTAGTTGCAGGGGATAAATCAATCGAGTTGCAATCTAACGCAATATCAGCCCTATCTATAACTCAAATCCCAGGGGTTAACTCTTATATTCAGGTCATTAATTGGCTTAATGATTTTGTTGGAGAATGGCTAGATAAAAATTCTGAAGGAGATCTGAAGGAGATGTATTTATAGATACTAATCCGAGTTTCTCCATGTATACGCAGATCGCTCTCGCAACAGCAGAGAGATTGATTATTCCTGTTATGGCAGATGATAGTTCTAGACGGGCCCTTCAGAATGTCTTTTCTTTGGTCTATGGCATAGATTTAGGAGGTAATTCTCAGATTTATGCTCAGTATGCATTTAGTGCAAAACTAAAAGAAGCAGGCATGATGCTCCCTAAAGTACATTTGATTCTAAAGAACAGAATAACGCAGTACATGGGTTCTGCCTCTGCTTATAATTCGGTCTTGATGTCTATAGATAAGGAACTAAATTCGGTCTTGGAGTCCAATCCTACTTACTTCTCATTTACTACGGTTAGTCAAGGGGTTGTAAATGTTAGAGACTTTCAAACAGCTGGTGTTGTTGCTTTTGCAGAAGCGACACCTTTTTCGCACCTAAAATCTGGTAGACACACAATCCAAGGTAAGGATACCCAGGTTAATGCTCGGAGGAAACAAGAATGTGATGAGGCAATAGCAGACATCGTACGTAAGTTGTAACTATAGTCTCTTACTTTATTTGCCGATGCAGAAGTGGGCGAAGATGTTGTGGAGGATGGAGTCGCTGGTGATCTCGCTGCCGGTGACTTCTC
>ERZ773010.63-NODE-63-length-84522-cov-9.867226_pt1 | contig 84522 bp, 92 predicted proteins | sample MGYA00580842_ERZ773010 | MGnify/ENA primary metagenome ERZ773010 (study PRJEB29015, sample SAMEA2737982) | human oral metagenome | biome: human oral; feature: human-associated habitat; material: dental | place: China | collected 2107 ... | reverse complement strand
CTATCTGTGCCCCTTTCCATGCTTTCCCGAGTTTTACTTGGAATCCATAGACTTCATTTCTATAAATAAGGTTATCTCCCGTTTGTGTCACGATATCTCAGCTATTTGCTTCCGTGATAACCACGATTTGCGTCGTTTCTCAAGTTTCAAGGGTTTCTCAAGTTTCAAGGGTTTCTCAAGTTTCAAGGGTTTCTCCAGTTAGAATTTCCTGTTGAATCTCATTTCCAGTCTGCGTTCTGCTCTCATTCTCAGGGGTAATCTTACATCAACTCACGAACATTACTCCAAGCATTAAGAGGAGCATTCAATATTTTTTCATATTTTCCTACCTAATTACTCTAAAACAGACCTCTTGATAGCTATTCTTCCGAAAAAGTCAAGAAGTTATCCTTTCCTAGAAGCTTTTATAGATGGATATAGAGAGCATTCCTTTCTCCATATAAGTTTGCTGAAGGGAAATCAACTCCTCGGATTCGACTTTATGGGATTGTAAGGGAGGATAAGAAAGAGTGCTCTGCTCCCTATAAAGGATTTTTTAATTTCTGAGAACTAAAAGAGAAAAGCAGGATCTAGATTCAGATTTCCTGCTTTTTTTAATTACTTTTTGATCAATACCACAGCAATAAAATACTCCCTCTTCTCCATATACTTGCAGAGGGAAGTTCCATCAAGTCCCACTCCAGCTATAGAGTAGACTCCTTCTATTGTTTTCAATTCCATATACCAAACGGGAGGATCAAAAAATAGATCATCATAGGTTCTTCTTAGCAAAGGATCTGGATTCCGCAAAAAGCAACGTTTCCATCGTGGGAAAGATCGATATGCAGCAATCTCCTCCTTGTATCTTCTTTAATGCCCAGATTATAACCTCATCGGAAAGTCCATCGTAGTCCAATGGGCGAGAGAACTGAATTTTAACAGAGTAGGTTTTCATAATTTTATAGTATTTTTTGTTTGTGATCGAGTGGATCATACAGATTCACGAAATGATGTCAACTAAAAAGGCTCAAAAAATTCAAGTGCCACTTTGATTATGAGAATCATTCCCTAATTTGTGAAGGTTTCCTGCTTCTAAATTGGTAGAATATGGGGAGCATTTTGTTCTTTTTTTATTGCAAATAAAAATTATTTAGCTATACTTTTTTGTGGGGCAACTCATACAGGGAAGATAGGCTTCCTTGCGTTTGAGAGTCAGCCTTTTTATTTTGTTTATCACTACAAACACATGGCAATTGATGTAAGAAAGTTTGTCTATGACAACATCACTCCTTATGAAGGAGACGCATCTTTCCTTGCGGGACCTACAGAAAGAACCACTCAGCTCTGGGAAGAAGCCAAAAAATGTCTTAAAGAAGAAAGAGATGGGAATGGACTTAGATCTGCTGATCCTGAAACCATTTCTACCATTACTTCTCATAAGCCTGGATATATCAAGCAAGAACTTGAAACCATCGTTGGTCTTCAAACTGATGAACCACTCAAGAGAGCAATCAAACCTTTTGGAGGGGTGAGAGTCGTAGAAAATGCCCTCAAAGAAAGAGGAATTGAACTTTCAGCGAGAGTAAAGGATATTTTCCATTATGCGAAAAATCATAATGATGCGGTATTTTCTGCTTATGATGCGGAATCTAGACTTTATAGATCCAAGCATATTGTGACCGGACTTCCTGATAACTATGCGAGAGGAAGAGTGATCGGTGACTATAGAAGGCTTGCTTTGTATGGAACTGATGCTTTGATTAAAGAGAAGAAAGCTGACTTTGAAATGATTTCAGGAGAGATGACTGATGCAAAGGTAAGACTCAGAGAAGAAGTTTCAATGCAGATTCAGGCCCTCAAAGAAATCGCTGAAATGGCTCAGTCTTATGGATTTGATGTAACGAGACCTGCAGAAACTGCTCAGGAAGCGATTCAATGGGTATACTTTGCTTATCTTGCTGCTGTAAAAGAGCAGGATGGAGCTGCGATGTCGCTCGGTAATGTTTCTTCTTTCCTTGATATTTATATTGAAAGAGATCTTCAAGCAGGGAAAATTACCGAAGCTGAAGCTCAGGAGATGATTGACCATTTTGTGATGAAACTTAGACTCGTAAGACATCTTAGACCAGGAGCTTATGATGAAATCTTTGGTGGAGATCCTACTTGGGTGACTGAATCTATCGGAGGAATGTTCCACGATGGAAAGACAAAAGTAACGAAGACTTCATTCAGATTTCTTCAAACTTTGTATAATCTTGGGCCTTCTCCAGAGCCAAACTTGACTGTGCTTTGGTCAGATCATTTACCAGAAGGATTCAAAAAATTCTGTGCTCAGGTTTCTATTGATACTTCATCTATTCAGTATGAAAACGATGACCTTATGAGGCCTATAAGAGGTGGTGATGACTATGGAATTGCCTGCTGTGTATCTTACCAAGAAATCGGAAAGAGAATCCAGCATTTCGGTGCGAGATGTAATCTTGGAAAGACCTTGCTCCTTGCAATCAATGGTGGGAAAGAAGAAGATGAAGGAGTGCAGGTAATGGACGCTTCACTTTTCGAAGCTGTAGAAAATGAAGATGGAACTTTAAACTATGATAAGGTGCTAGAAAACTTCAAAAAAGCGATGGCAAATGTTGCGAGAGTATATGCAAAGACCATGTATGTAATCCATTATATGCATGATAAATACTACTACGAAAAAGCACAGATGGCGTTTGTGGATACCAATTATGGAGTAGATATTGCCTATGGTATCGCTGGAATCTCTATCGTTGCTGATTCGCTCTCTGCGATTAAATATGCAAAAGTAAAAGCTCTCAGAGATGAGCAAGGAGTAGCAAAAGATTTCCAGACTGAAGGAGAATTCCCAATGTATGGAAACGATGATGATAGAGTAGACCTTATCGCAAAAGAGATTCAGGCTTTCTTTATGGATGAATTACTCAAGCATAGAGCCTACAAAGACGCAACTCCAACCCTTTCTCTCCTTACGATTACTTCTAATGTGATGTATGGAAAGAATACTGGAGCGACTCCAGATGGTAGAAAAGCCGGAGAACCGTTTGCTCCGGGGGCGAACCCAATGCACGGAAGAGATCATTCAGGGGCGATCGCTTCGCTCAACTCTGTTGCAAAGCTTGACTATAAAAAGTCTCAAGATGGAATCTCAAATACCTTCTCTATCGTTCCAATGTCTCTTGGAGCGACTGCTGAGGAACAGAATGAAAATCTGGTTGGGATGATGAACGGATACTTCAAGAAAGGAGCCCATCACCTCAATGTGAATGTTCTCAAGAGAGAAACGCTTATGGATGCTTACGAACACCCAGAAAACTATCCTCAGCTCACGATCAGAGTATCAGGATATGCGGTAAACTTTGTAAGACTTTCAAAGGCACATCAGCTTGAAGTGATTGAAAGAACCTTCCACCAGAGTATGTAGTCATTGCGAGGCAAAAGCCGTGGCAATCTCTAGTATGAAATAAAAAAAAGACTGATTTCCTTCGTGGGAGTCAGTTTTTTATTTCTAGAAGAAGAGAAAATGCCAGCCTCTCACTCAGAAAATAGCTGATGAAAAGCTGACATTTATAAAAAGTTAATCTTGTTCCTTATTTTCTTTTTTTTCTTTCCTTTTTTGGAGGAAGTTTTCTAGGCTTTCTCTGATTTTATCTTTGAAAATATAGATGAGAGAAATAATTCCGCACAGAGTACCTAGATAGCAAGAAACAAATATCAATATGCCTAGAAAAAAACACCATGCTATCCAGACCAAAGTTGTGCGATAGTCCTTATACAAATAACGTGTACCTGTGCATATCACAAGTAATAACAATGGCTGGCAACACAAGTTTAGAAAAATCCATGCGAGATCGTATTTTTTTTGAAAAAACGTGATCTTCTCTTTAAAAAGCTTATTTGTCTCATCATAATAAATATGACGAGTATAATAAACTTTTTGGAGTAATAGAACCCCAAACCGGCGAGTACAGACAGCTATTCTTGAATCTTCAACCAGGATAGTTTTCCCTGTCAAGATAGCAATAACCTTATCGTTATCACTTCCTGGGATTGTATCCCAGTTTTTTGCAAAATTTCGAGCATTTTTTATCTCCTGGAATAGAGAATCTCTACTCGTATTTTCTGCAAATCCATTTCCTACTCCTACTACCAAGAGTAGAAAGAAAAATAAAATCTTTGTTTTCATAATTTTTTTGCACTCCTATTAAAGCTTTTATAAAGCTCAGACTTTGAATGCTTCGGTCTTTATTATTATTTAATTCTTTATTTTCATCTTTACTATACCTATTTTTTATAAAAAGTCAATTTATTTCTCCTTAAAAATTCAAATTTAACTATACATAAAAATTTTGTATCAAAAATTATCACAAAAGCACGATAGTTTTCTCCTTGTTACCTTTGTTTTTTGTAGGATTAATTACATTTTTTGTTTGGTTCTTTCAAAAGAAAAGCACCTTTTTCAATTATATACAATAGCTTTGGTTATCCATCATGCTTTTCCTAATTCCATTAATCACAATTTATAATCTTCTAAAGTTCCTCGTTTTACTTCTTTCCGTAATAAATTCTTTTTTCCTTCATAACTTCTAAATTTCGCTATTCAAAATAATCTTCAAAAATAAGGGATATCTAATATCAATAGTGTTTCTCATGATTCTATCACATATTTCTCAACTATAACCTTATCAGGTTTGTTTCTTATTATTCTGACATCCTTTCAATATTTTGCTCACAACTGTTTATAAGTTTGTTTATGAATGCTATATTCATCCTACAATTTATAATTAATGTTACCCTCTTCCAGAGAGTTTTGAAATACTCATCCACAAAAACAACATTTGTATCTTTACCTTCACCTCATTTTCCCATCCTTTTTAATGTGGGTACCCCCACATTTTTTGCAATCATGGCTAAACTACTCGATATGGAAGCTCCATCTTTGAGATTCTGCGAGCTTAGGAAGAAGTTCATTTACTTGTGCGATATTGATCGCTTCATATTTCTCTAAGAGTTGATCTAAGGTAAGAATTTTTTGTTGAGCGAGCCACTGAGAAGCGAGAAAATCTGCCATCTCGTCAGAGCTTTCAATCCCCATTTGAATACTTCCTTTGAGGTAATTTTTTGCGTTTTTAAACTCCTCCCCATCAATCCCCTGCTTTACAAATCTATCAAGCAAAAGATTGATCTCTTGCTGTCAAAACGAGAACTTTTCTTTGCTAATTCCAGATCTGATCATAAAAATTCAATATTCTTTTTTAGGAAGATGACTTGCGGAAATATAGTAGCACAATCCTAATTCCTCCCTAATTTCTTGAAATAATCTTGAAGACATATTTCCTCCCAAAATTGTCGTTAAGATTTTGGCGGCATATTTTTCCTCTTGATCAATAGAAAATCCTGGCATGCTGAGGATGAGATGATTTTGCTCTGTACTCTTTTTGAAAAAATCAGATTTCTTTTCTGGTAATTCTCGCTGAAAATCAGGCTTCCTTCTTGTTTTTTTTGGAGGGAGCTCGGAAAAAAGTTCCCCGATCAACTCCTCCACAGCAAGCTGATTTTCAATCTTCCCTGCAATCGTAAACAGTAAATTATCCTTCGTATAGAGTGAATTTTTATAGCTGAGTAAATCCCTCTGAGAGACGGCTCTGATGGTATCCTCATATCCGATTATTGGTCTTCCATAACTATTTTCTCACACGAAAAACAATGCTCGCTTTTCGCGCACTGTAGCCATTGGATTATCTTGATACATTTTGAGCTCTTGGACAATTACCTCTTTTTCTTTGTGTAGTTCTTCGGGATTTATTTGTGCATTTAACATCATATCAGCCAAGAGCCTTAGTGCAACTTCACCAAATTGAGGAGCACACTTTATATAGTAAGAAGTCTGACTTCCTCCAGTACCTGCATTAAATTCAGCACCAATTTTATCCATTTCACCAGCAACAGCCTTTGCCGTCGTTCGGATTTTTCATCCCTTAAAAAACATATGCTCCAAAATATGAGAAATACCTGCTTCTTCTCTTGTTTCATATTCTGAGCCTGCTTTTACTGAGATTTGTATGGTAAGAGAATTGAGCTCTTGCATTGGAGCCAAAATACAGTCAATCCCTCAGATTTTTTTTATTTCGTAGTGCATAGCATTTTTTTATAAGATAAAGATTAGCGTCTCAAAGATTAGTGTCTCCTGGATAGTAATGAAAAAAAGCTCCAACGCTAATTGGGGCTTTATACAGAACTGAAGAGTTCGCTCAGTTCAGACAGAGTTTTATTAGGCGCCCATGGGATTCGAACCCATGAACCGAGGTTTTGCAGACCTGTACAATAGACCACTCTGTCAGGGCGCCATAGTCACATATCCTTTGAAGCCGTAAAGCCTTCTTTCCGTCTCGTGTCTAGAGAGACACCTTGAGTTGTAAGGATATGATCTATTATTTCAAGCTTTTTTTACCTTATTTTATGGAGAACGGGCTACAGACACTCTCTAACTTTTTATTTCTCACAAAATACCGATAAAGAGATCCTATGTTTTCTAACTCTAGAAGAGACGCCATCCATCTTATTTTCTCATCATTTTTCTCATTTTACCTCTCGTCCATCCTGATGCCGGTGCTGAAACCATTTCTGAGCCTCCTGCTGGCGTCCTTATATATCTGTATCCATCAGGATCTGTTCTCAACCTCGTCTCCCAACAGACTTTTCTCCCTCTAAGGAATCGGTTGTAGGTTGCACCTTTAGGATTGGTATAAATTCCAACAATTCCGAGCTCTTTTGCTTCTTCAAGCTCTAGTTTTCTTTTTGGATAGTCAAATCTCCTACTCCCGCGCACTCTACTAGCTTGCTTTGCCTGCTGGGCTTTCTTCTTTGCAATTCCCTGTTTATTTGTCCTACTCGCCATTTTCTCACTGTGTATAATAAAGTCGTTCTACGATTAGCGTTTATATTCAGATTTTTTCTAATTTTTAGTCTTGTGCTCTAATTGATCACTACGGGCTTATTCTTGTGCAAAAGCATATCCAATTTTGCTTTGAGAAGAACACGATACTGTATTGTATACTGCAGCACACTGAAAAGTGAGGTCGTAGCGAGATAAAGTCCAACACCTGCTTGGAAAGACCAAACAAAAGAAGCCATCATCACCGTCATCATGATATTCATTGGAATCATCATTTTTGACATATCTGGCATTGGGACACCACCAGGCATTGCAGCCGGTTTGCTGGTTTTTTGGACCAAACTTGTAAGCCAGAACTGTAGCGCATTTAGACAAGCAACGAGAATAGTCAGAATTAAACTATTTTTTTCAAAAAGGTCAATCCCCAAAAACATTGAATGAATATTTTGTGTATCTAGATACTGATTACCAAAGCCGAAGAAGAAGCTATAAAGCCATTCATTTGGAACTTCTCCCGTAGCAAATTTTCTAATTACAGAATAAAGCCCAATGAATACTGGAAGCTGGATAAGCATAGATAAGCATCCTTTCATCGGCCCAGCACCTTCTTTTTTGAGTAGTTTCATGGTCTCTTCAGAAAGCTTTTTAGGATCATCTTTGTATTTCTCTTGAAGTTCCTGCATTTTTGGTTGGATATTGGACATCCCTTTGCTCATATTTGCTCCAGCTATAGCATTTCTCAAGAGGAGAAGTCTAATAACTAGTGTCAAAAGTACAATTGCAATCCCAAGATTCCCTCAAAAAATTGCAAGGAATATGATCAAGAGATTGAAAACTGGACGATAAAGCAATTCTGCCCATAGGATACTTAGCCAATTCATTAGTTTTTAAGCTTAATAGAGAATAAAAATCAGAATTTTATTTTTTTATTTTTCAGCGAAAAACTATACCTTCATCACTTCATTTACTTTCGCTTTTACCAAGTTATCAACATTCGCAGATTGGATTTTGGTAAGTTCATCAATATTTTTTTCATTTGCTTTGTGGACATCTTCTGAGATTTCCTTGGCAGTAAACTGCTTTTTAGTCTCAGTCATCGCATCCTGCCTGATACCTCTGATTTGCGTTTTAGTATCCTCTCCCATTGCCTTTACCTGCTTAGCGATATGATCTCTTCTTTCTTGAGTCAAAGCAGGAATTTTTACCAAAATATGAGAACCCTGATTATCTAATCCTACTCCCAAATCTGCCTCGTAAATTGCATTAGCAATATGTTTTGAGCTTGCTTTATCTCGAGGCTCAATCTTCAATGTTGTAGTATCCATTACAGTAATATGAGCTAAGGTATTAAGCTTCATTACCCCATATTCCGTCTCCACATTTAAATTATCAACAAGCCCTGTTGTCGCTCTTCCAACCTGCAAACCTGCAAATTCTTGCTCAAGGTAGGCGATTGACTTTTTCATTTGTTGATCATAAACCGAAAGCTCCATATTTTGTCTTCTTTTACTTGATAAAAAATCTGAATTTAGTATATAAAGAAAAAATCCCTTTTTGCAAGGAAAAGTTTTTTGTTCTAGGCATTTTGAAGCGTGCCTTCGTTATATTGTTTGTGCTCTGTTTAGTATCTTTAGCTCTCAAGTGTATAACTATGATCAAAGGTGGCTTGGTAAAAAATAGCTGAAAATTTGTCTTCATGATTTTAAGCACGATAGTACTGTTTTCTCAGCTAAGTTTTGCTCAGCAAAAAACTTCCACCTGTGGAGATGCCCCTGCTGTCTGCTCTGCAACACCCGAAAGAATGGCACTTTATCTCGATTTTCAGGAAGAGATATCGGAACTTATCGAAACAAATCCTTTTGAGACCGTAGTTGGAGCGATTAGTAAGGGGGAAGGAGGAATTTTTACGAATGAGCTTTTACAACTGAGTGGGATTCAGAATTTTGATGATAGTTTAGCTGGTCAAAGCCTTAAATTAGCTTATATTGCCAATACGAGATCAGCGCTCTCCCTTCTTACTAGCATCTACCTCTTTGAACTTTCTGCGGTTACGACCCTTCAAGATGTGACGCTGGGGCTTTGAATCCTGCTCCATGATAGACCTATTGTAAGAGACTGGATGAAATTGCTAGATATTGAGCGAAATCTTAGCAAGACCCTTTATTATCTTGGGAAAACTGAGAACATCATGAGGACTATTTCTCAGACTGAGAAACTCAGAAATCTCTTAAAGACCTATGAAGAAAAAGGTCTTTTTGTGCAGACTGCGAATTTTCCTAGTCAAATCAAATATCTTGATCTCCTAAAAATGTTGATTAGCCTTAATATAGCGATGAAGGATTTTCTAGCCTATAATAGCGTAGATCCACTCAGGAAGTTTTCTATCCATCAAATAAAGTTTAACGAAAAATGGATTAATCAGCTTGATGATGACTATCATTGTGTTAGATGGGATCTTTGATTTAAATGTAATGTAAAGTTTAAAAATCTGACTAAAGATTTGAAAGGACTCGTCACTAGCACCAAAAATCAATGAGAGGGAAGCTGGGAACTCATCAAACAATCCCGACACGAATTGAAACAGGCGCTCTGAAACCTTCCAAAAGGAATCAAAGAAAATATCAGGTGAAAATCTAGTGATTCCTATTTGACGGAGAGAGAAAAGGAACTCCTTAGAAATGTATATGGATTAGATACTACTAGAATGACTAAGGATGAAGCTTATTCTATCATTTCACTTTGAGAGAAAACCAAATCACAACGAAAAGAACTGGCAAAGACATCAAAGAACACCTGGAAAAATGGAATCAAATCCGCATCTTCTGCCATTCAGAGTCTCAAAGATAAGTCTGTTCGCTGAAAACGCAAATCTGCTAGCAAAGAGAAGCAAACTCCTGCTGCAAAATATTTTAATGACCTCATTGCTGCCCCTATTTATTATAATAATAAAACACTTGTTTGGGTTAAAAGGCAATTTGGTCGTAGCCCAGAATCAATTGAAGAAGAACTGGAAGTAAGTAATAAAATTCCTGAACCAATCAACAGAGACTTTAATATGCTTATGATTAAAAATCTCCAAGACTTAAGCAATTCTAGACAAGAAGCTGAGCAGCTTTCTGACATTGCGAATAATTTTGCACTTACGTATCAGTTTTGAGAGCTTTCTAACTTGATAAAAATCCTGATGAACACTATCGGAAATAAAGAAAAGAATCTGAGAAAAACTATTAATACGCTTTGTACCTATCAATGTAAAAATAAATGATCGGTAGGCTGCTACGTTCAATAGGATAAAATCAGACTTTTTATTTGGTATGCTATCACTATTTATGAACTCTCCTCTTTGGAAGCAGATATTATTTGGGATAATGGGGCTACTTGTGGTTTTTGCTCCAGCTTCGGCGCAACAGATTAATAGAGATGAGAATGACATAGTTCCGGAGCTGGGGACCTCACTTATCTCTGCTGCCGTCACCAACCTCAATACAAAACTCTGAAGCCTGAATATCAACGTTGAGAATAAGGAGCAAATTATTCAGTCCTTTTGTATGGCGGCAAATCCCCAGTTTGCTACGGGATTTTCTTCTAGTATTGAAAGTTATGATAGCAGTCAATCACTCTTTTTGAGCATTCTTTGTAATACCAACGGGCTCGAAAACAAGTATTTTAACCAGCAGACTCAAAAGTACCTCAAAGAGCTCTCTTACAAGAAATTAAAGTTTGATAAAGCCTGCCAAAGAAGCTATACTGAAAAGTGTAATGTTGCGGAGCTGGCTGATGACCTCCTTACTCAACTATTTTCTGAGCTATTTACTTTTAAACAGGCGGAAATTTTTTGAATCAGTCAGGATACGCTTGTTGATAGCAATCTTTTGAATAAAAAAATTGATGCCTATGCTGAAGAGAAATATAAGATTCCCCACTTCTGTACTGATAGAATCCATAATTATAGCCAGACTTGCTCTATTATAAGCAGACAAATGAAAGCTTTTGTTCCTGTAATTAAAGGATTTAAGATTCTCAACTCCGATGAACTCTATAAAAACGTAAAGGATAAAGAGTTAACTTTCCCTCCCTGTGAGATTGGACCTCACTATGATCTTGTCCTTTGTGGAACTCTAGGAGAGACGGATAAATGACTGAAGCCTTTTATCAATATGCTCTATAACGAACTTGCACGATATACGATGTTTTCGACATATTATGCACAAGCACTTATGCACAGAAGCAGAATAGAGCTTCCTACTCAAGATGAAATTAGTCTTTTGAAAGAAAATCGAGGAAAATTCTTTTTCTTGACCAATCAAACTCTAAATGACCTCACAAATCTTGCTACAACCTACCCTATTCATATTGGATTTTTGGCATATCAAGAGGATCTTCTTCGCTTGAGAGATTCCTCTCTTAGTAAGCTAGTTACCCCATTTTATACTCTCTATCATAAACTCAGAAATGTCCAGTCCGAAACTTAAATCTCATTCTTCCATTCGCTATTTTTTCTCTGGTTTGAGCCTGTTTTTATTGTTTTTTGCTATTATTTGGAATGCTGGTGCTTCTGCAACAACCTGGAAGATTGAAGGAGCTGGTCGTGCACAACTTTTTTGACAGTGGAAAGAAGCGGTAACAAGCTATCAAAACACTAAATATCAGCAGGTTAAGGATATTCCTACGAATCTTTTTGGAACTAATGCTGAAAATTATGCTATTAGAAGCCTTTCTTCTGTCATTAATGGGCTTGAATCTACAAAAAAGATTCTGAATAGTCAATATGCTAATTGTGATCTCTCTGATGACAATATTTCCTCGATTTTATTTTTTTCTAATACAGGATTTTCGAAAGAGCTTAGGCGTGCTCTCCCAGAATCAAAATACCCTACAAGGAAAGAATATGAAAAAACCTGTGAAAAGCTTACTTCTTGCATAGAAGGGAAAGCTGACACGAATCTTAATAAAGCCTGTGATGATCTCATCAATACTACGTATGCTTTTTGACAGTTGACGGAAGGAAATCAACTTACCATTGAGGAAAGTAATCTTGGAAAAGATAGGTATCAAAATGGGAATTCTGAAGACTCTGCTTATGATTTATTGGAAGATATCCGCCAGATTGGAACTATTTTTTTTCAAGAGACCAAGGAAGCTCCTGAAACAGTTTTTTATAGGCTTCCTGATTTTAAGGTATGACTTCCACAAAAATCCAAGGCTTGATCATCTTCCAAAAAAGGGAACGATACAACACTTTCTCAGTGAGCGAACTGATCTCCTCAAAATCAGCATTCTTCTCCTATTTCTTCTAATAATGCCGCATCTGCTAATTCTGCCCGCTCTCTGAGTCGTCTTAGACAAGGATCGGATGAAGAAAGTCCTTCAGATGAGATTCTCCCTCTCAGTGAAGATTCTATTATTAATGCCTTCATTAAAGCGAACGATCCTATTAAGACAGTTTCTGAGCAGGGGAATGTGGCTTTTGTAAATCACTGTACAATCTCTGGAAGTCCACTTATTAAGCAGGCAGAGCAAGCGGCTCATCAGCTCGAAAATAATACAAAAAGTACATCATCCTCAAAACAGCAATCTTCCTCTGCAGCGCGTTCTCCCACTCAAGTTCTTCCGAGTGCTAATGCACTTATGCTTTCTCCGCAAGAGATCAATAGTTATATCACAGATATTCTGAGAAATAGTAATAGCATCAAATCTGCTGTTTCTCCTACTCTTCGTAGAGGAGAGGCAGAAAACAACACAACTTCTTTGGTTGCATCTTCGGATTCTGCTATTATTGCTGATGTCAAGACACAGCTGGAATCTTGTAGTAATAAATGTGATGAGCTGTGATGGGACGAAAGAGCTGTCTGCAAGCTGAAATGTCTCTGCTCAGACTACTCTTCTAAAAACACCCCTGAAAATACTAAATTTCACTTCTTGGAAGAGGGAGCATTTAAACTAAGGTTCTGTACCGTTCCAAGCAAGATAACTCTTGCAAATAGTAACGTCAAAATCGTTTATAGCATTGAAGAAATCTTGGGAGAAATCCAGAAAGCTATTAATGGTCTGTATGATAGCGGAGAACTGACCACGAAGACGAGAAATAAAGAATTTCTTAATACTTCTCAATCAAAATTCAAATTCTGAGAACACATCAGTTTTGTGGCTGGTGTGGGAAGGAAGGCTCCGACTACAACAACCTATCAAAAACAGCTCCAAAAGACAGAACAAGAGCTTAATAAATCCACTAAAGATAGTATGGTTCCAGATAGCGATGAGAGGAATCGCTACCTTCTTTTGGAGGATTATACTATCACCAAGAGGGAAAGAAGCATTGAGAAACCGGAAGTTGGGCTTCCAAAATCAGCAGATCAAGTGCTTTCTACTGAGGCTCTTGAATCACAGAAAAAATATGCGTCTATCAACTTTCTTGTAAGCAATTTCCTTGATCAGAATGCAATTCTTCTGGTCAATCTCAATCAAACTCTCTTGGAGATGAATGAGGCACTTAATTATCTTTTACAGAAGAAGTAGATTATTTTATTACTTGTTTGCTGAGGCAGGTTTATCAAAGTATTTTTCCACAAGTGCTGCATTAAGTTCCCTTAGGAAGGCTAGCGGATCGAGAAGGAAACTATTGAGTGTTTCTACTTTATCATCTCTAAATACTAGTTCAAAATCCTGAACCACGACTGGGCGACGCTTTGTTCCAAAGTCAATTGCTATTGGACGAAGAACATTTTTAACCAGATCATAGGTTCAGATAAAATGAAGCTCCCCAACTGCAAAATATACTTTTACTGTTCATCACTCAGATATTACCTTTTCTGGGATAATATCGAGATACTTTGAGAACTTATCCGCAACCAAAAGATGCTCCTTCATTCAGAAACCAGAATTTTTTTCTTTTGGGACATAACCAATGAGAGCATTTATGATATAGAATGTCGATGAAGCATCAACAAGCGAAAAATCTATTTCTTCTAATATCTTGGTCTCAAGGACTTTATCTGAGATTTCTAGCTTGTGTAGTGCGCCATTTTTTAGCCCTAAGGTATATCCTAATGGGCTCGCGATAACTGTCCCATCAGAAAGTCTTGTTCCTGTAGCAAGAGAGATTTTTGCTTGCGTATTAGAACAAGAAAGAAGTTCTCTTCCATATTTTCCCTGGAGCTGAGAACAAAGTCTCAAGTCTAAAGGCTGTGTTTGCTCTGCGATTTGTTTGTTTTCCTGCATCAAATTTAGCACCTTATTGAGTGAGAGTCTATCATTTTTAATCAATGCGTTGAGATATTCAGTCAGCTTTGGATTCTTTGCAACTTTAATCTCAGTAACGGACAAGAGAATGTTCTCATACTTAAGCTTTGCCTCTACTGTAAGGTTTGTCCTTCTATCTACCCCTTGAACGAGAAGGGTTGAAGACTCTTTGCCTTTCTTCACTGAAATTAGCGTAAATTGAGCAGGAAGATAACTACTTCTAAATAATCTCTCTAAGTCCTGTTCTTCTTTTTCTGAGTTAGTCGACTGTTGATGAGGAGTCCCTGTTGATGAAGAGGTTTCGTAACGGATCTGGTCTTGTAAACCAGCAAAATTAGCAATCTTATCTCCATAATTAAGAGAGAGAAGCTGACTGGTTAATGCCGTTCTATCTTCTTTCGTCATTTTTGAGTTTTCATCCTTGAGATAAGGAGCGATAATATTCATATTGTATCGATACGTGAAAGTCTTTGGGAATGCTCCGATGAGATCAGCATTTTTTGATTTTTCCTTAATGAGAATTTCACGAAGGAAGTTAAAGTATGACTGCATCAAGGATTTTACATCAGAAGTATTTGAAAGCTGCTTATAAATTGCTTGTTGTAAGGAAATTAGTTTGTATTCATTGAGAATCTGACTTGAATAGATTTTTGCATCAGCATACCCTAATTCTAAGGTTCTTGATAAAGCAGAAAAATCTCTCAATGTAATGAATTGGTTGTAATATTCGCTTCCACAATCATGGAAAATCTCGGAGAAACGATCATCAAGAATACCGCCATATTGTCCGTAACGCACCAATCCTTGACAGAATTTTCAGCGATAATTTTTATTTTTTCTTAGGAGCTTATAAAGGTTTGTTAGCTCTTCTGAAATTTTCATCCCTCCTTTTGTATTTGGATCTTCGCTGTCTTCTTCAGAATTTCCTTCTGTTTTTAGATGCACATCATCTAGATTATACAAAAAAAACTGATCAAGGAAATTTTTGATATAGGATTTACAAACGAAAGAATACTTGGTCGCTCCTTCTACGCAATCAAGCCCAAAAGACTCGTGAATACTTCAGCTTAAGGGAAGAAGTTTGGCAGTTTCTTTGAATGAAAACTGCTGCTTTAAAGGAGCTTCTATTACTGTTGAAAAAAACTTCTTTAGATAAGCATCGCTGAAAACTTCATCATTTTGGTGCTCAACGAAGGTATCAAGGTTTTCAAATGAAAGAGAAGTCAATTCTGGGAGAACCAACCCTTCCATTTCGAGGAGGTTATTTTCTGAGTTAAACCCTTCAGTATTTGATTCTATTTTCCCGTTTAGAATCTTTGCCGTTAACCCGGAGATAGCAAAAACGGTCTGCTGCTTATCCACATAGAAGTCTTGACTCTCTGTTGAAGAGGAAAGGGCTTCCTCTGCTATAAACTTTGGAGAAAAACAAGAGGAACATACAAAATATCCAAGTGCAATAAAAGAGAGAATAAGGCTTATAGTGGTTACTCAATACCTAAAAACTCCTTTGTATACTATGCCATACCAATGAATTATTTTTAGCTGTTCTTTATTGAAAAATATCGATTCCTTCATCAAGTCTTTTTGATAACTAAATCAGATTAAGTATAGTCAGAAATCCTGATAAGGCAAATTTTGGGACAGAAAATGATCTTCAGAAGAAAATCGTTTCTCCTAGGGGAAAATGGAAGAATCTAATTTTAGGAGCCTCTGGAGCCTTTAGATTAGATTTTTTTTGCTCTCTTGGATGTTGGAGAGGGGTGTTTTATAGCTTCCCAATCGGCTCTAAATTCAGAGAGAAACTTCTCAATCAGCTTCGGATCAATGAGAAGGATTCAGATTTCTCTATTATTATCTAAACTATTCGCAGAGAGATTCATACTTCCAAGGAGAAGGATTTTCTTGTCAATCAGGATCATTTTCGTATGTACATAGGGCTTTTTCATCAGTCTCACTTGATGCGTTCAAAAGTAGTCAGGAAGCGACTGATTGGTCTCCGTATCGGAGAAAATCGCTTTGAAATTCAGCGTTTCTGACTTTTTTGCAATGAGATCAAAAAGGGCTGGATCATTGAGATATTGGGTCTGCATGATAATGCTCTCCTTCGCTCAGGAAATCAACTCCGTAATCACCGCACGGCAATTGAGATTGCAAACGACAAGATTGGGATGTAGATCAGAAGCAAGAAGTTGTTCGCCTTTTCGGTCCTTTTCAAAGAGCGTATGCAGACTTTTTAAGACTTTTGGATTTTTGCTTCGGAAAAGGTGTTCACGGTTCTTTGCGAAAGTGGAATGGGTAAGATTAGAACTCTGAATCCAAAATCCGCTCTGCATCAGGGTAATCTTGCTATGAAGATACTGAGTCGGCAGATGCTCATCAGATTTCACTTCAATATTTTGCAGTCCTGAAAAGTAATTTTGGAGTTCTTTATACGTATTTTTGAATTGCTGATATTTCTTGTTTTCAATCATAATCTGGATCTTCACGCCATTTTCTGCCAGCTTTTTGAGTTTTGATTTGAGATGTTTCTCGGTAAATTCGTAGGTTTGAAGCTGGATCATAGGACTGTTCTCGAGGGAGCTTTCGTAGTTTTTGAGATAGTCAGGATTCGGCATCTGAACAATCATTCCTGTAATGTTTTCTATATGCTCAAGCCAATCTGGAGATAATGAAAAATCTGACTTTCCCTCTCATTTTTCCTCCCCTCCAAAACGAAACTCCACTCCTGGAGAAAGTAGCAAGGCAAGAAGTGCAACGATCAGAGTGATAAGAAGCTTTTTCATGGAATGAGAAGGAAGGGAATAAAAGGGATAATTCTTATTATTCAGATGGATTGCCACGGCTCATTGCATTCGCCTCGGAATGACCAACTACCCGTCATTGCGAGCGAAGCGAAGCAATCTAGTTATTATTGTCTTCTGGACCGCCACGGCCGCCTTACTCCCTCGCAATGACAAGTAAACCGGTCGTTTCACTCCTTCGCAAAGACAGCTAGCCGTTCATTCATACTATACGATCAATTTGCTCATAAAGTTCCTCTAAACTGCCATTATTATCAAACTGAATGTCCGCTAGCTTCTGGCAGGCGAGAATATTTCCTTTATTAGGGTCAGTATTATTTGCTTCCAAAGCCTCTTGCTCCTGAAAATGTTCCCAAGTAATCTGATCTTTCGCAGAGTTCCTTTTTATCGCTCTTTCGTATCTGAGTCTCTGATCTGCATCTACCGAAAGAAGAAGGAAATCAGACTTCTTTTTTAATGCTTCCACTTCTCCAACAGTGCGGATTGATTCAATGATGGCATTCTGTCCATTTTTCTCAGCCTGCAAATAGAGCTGTTCAATACTATAAGCAGGTCAAAATTTCGCTCTTAAGCTATCAGCGAGCACTCTCATTGTGTCTCTGTTAATTTCTTGCCCTTGGGTTTGTAACTGCTCCGTGAGATAGCCACTAACAGAATAATGCACAAAACCGAGCTTCTTAACCAAGTATTCTACAACGGCCCCTTTTCAAGCTGCCTGTGGTCAAGTAATTCCGATAACTTTCATGCGATAAATATAAGAAAATAAAGCTGATATATTTACTTTTTGTATTCAAAGGAAATGTTTTTTAGCTCTGATTTAAAAGCTTTTGAAGGAAGGAAAACAACCTTTTTCTTGATGGTCCTTGGATTAAAATGCTTGGTATCATCTACTCCTTCACTCGAAAGACTCAGGCGGAGCGTCCCGATCTCACCAAGCTGCACCGAATATCCGTGAGCAATCCGCTTGGGGATCTCTTCCATAAGATTCTCTAGCACATTGAGGACATCTCATGGTGTCAGTGAAGACTTATCAGCAAGGGTCTTGGCAATTTGCCTTGTAGCAATCTTACCCGTATTGACCGAAGTCGCATACCATTTCTTATGACTTTGATCAAGCGGATTTGCCTTTGCGACGAAACGATAGTGCATTTTAAGAGAATAAAGAAATAAAATCAGCATCTTCTTTAGTAGTTTTCTTAGTTTACAATGTCAAAAAATCTGAATACCTTTGTAGGAGTCTACGCTTTCCCCAAGGAAAGTCAAGAAAAGAAAGGGAGAATAGAAAAAATCATAGTTATGATTTTAAAAAAATGAAACTATGATTTTAAAAAAATGAAACTATGATTTTAAAAAATTGAAGTTATGATTTTTCACATCTCTCTTGAAAGAACTTTGATTCTTACTAGTGAGATGTTTTTTTATGGAGGCAAATAAAAGGATTCTTTATTAGTCAGGAGAAGTATTGGTTCTTCAACTTATAGTTGATCGTGAAGTATAGAGAATGGAACGTCCTATTGATTACCAGTTCGAGAATTAATCTTCTGAGACAATCTCGTTAAGCTCGTATATATTTATACCTTAAAGGAAATTTTTTAATAAAGGAGCATAAATATCTTGATCAATGGGAACAATCGTTTGAGGATAAAGATCCTCTACAGTGTAATGAATATGAGGCATTCCTCTTGCAATGAGCATTGGAGTTTGTTCGTTAGTTTCTCCCATAAGAAAGACTGCAAAGCTACTGAGGGATTCTGGAAGATTAATCTGAGTAAGTTCCATAGTTTTTCCGAAAAGATCTTGTTCTCCCCTTTTATCAATTAGAGGATAAAATCCATAGCTATACAAGGCAATTCCTGCAGTTCCATACCTTAAGGGTCTAGAAGTAGTATCAGTTATAATGATTCATAATTGGTTTATTTGATATTTTTTAAGTAAACAAGTATGTAACTTCTTTACTTCCTCTTGGTAATCTTTTGGCAATAAAATATAGTAACCATTAGCATTGCTCTCATCAATTCCAGCAGAAGGGATAAGAGTATTGTTTGTTATCGTAAGATATAATCCTCACGGAATATGTTCGTTGATAAGATATTTCTCAGACTCCTTTTCAATCAAACTCTTTTTCTCAGCTGTTCCTATTTTAACACATCTTCATTGATGAATTGCCAGAATTTTTGAAGAAATAAAAAGCAAATCTCCATTCTCTAATCAAGGAAAGTAAGTATCAAACAATGTTAAAAGATCATCTTTAGGAGGAAGAAATAAACGAGTTTTTACGGGTATAAACTGCATACAAAAACATATTCAATTAAAATCCTTCATCTTTTTTAATAGTGTCCCAGATTTTTTTTGGATATCGTGTTCTGAATTTCTCAGAAGCTGTAGAAATTCCTTTGGTGATAGGAGATTTATTGATCTCTAAAATAACTCAATCCGCAAGTTCTCCATTACTTAAAATATCTACTCAAAAATATCTTGCTCAGAAATATTTTGCCACCCTTTCTAAAAAGAGCCTATCTGTCTCAGTCGCTTGTACCTCACGCACAAAACCTCCTGTAGCAATATTTGCTGTAGGCAAGAGATTAAATTCCAAATCCTGAGGCAACACAGAATCTAAAGACAGATTCTGCTGTTGCAGATAGGTAGTAATTTTATTTATTTCAAGATCTTGAAAACCTTTATCAATAAGCTGACCTATAGAACTTATGCCATTCCCAACTACCTGTGGAGGGATTCTCTCATAAGCTGCTAAGATTTCACCATCCAAATAAATCACTCTATAGTCCTTTCATGGAATATATTGTTGTAAGAGATAGAGCCCTTTATTGCTTGCATTATAGTCTTCAAGGACCTTTAGTAATTGTTCTTGATTGAAAATTTTTTGCACTCCAATACCAAAACTGCCATCATTTGGTTTAAAAATCAAAGGGTATCCGTTTTTTTTAGCAAAATCCAAACATGCTAAAGTATTATTTGAAGTTGTACTATAAGATGATCTATCTTTGATAATAATCATATCATTGGGTACTGGGAATTTTCAGTTCCTAAGAATCTTAGAGGTATATATCTTATCTTCAAAAATCCTTCTTAATGATGAACTATCAAATCCATAGTCAGCATTATAAATAATTCTATTTTTACCGTTCGGAAGCTGAATCGTCATAACGAAACCATACTCATCAATCGTATAAGGGAATCAACTTTTTTCAATTTCATCTAGGAGGATAAATATTCCATGCTTAATTCCATGAGGAGAATTAAGAACTTCCGATTTGTTTTGTAAATATTGTAATGATGAAATTTTTACTTGAAAAGCCTCTTTAGAAAGCTCAATATCAAAAGGAGAATCTGACTTTTTTTCTGATCAAAAGGTTTCTGTTGAATGTTTAGGCATCCCCTTGCTACCACCTGAAAAAATATAAAGATTGCTATCATATAAAGAAAAATATCTCCTTTTCAAGATAAAAACTCTCAAAAAAGGATCTATGAAAAAGGGGAAACCACACTTCCTTTTCAAAAAATTAAAACTTTTTTTATAAAAAAGAAAGTTATGATTTTAGCATTCAGAGTCTTATTTTTAGAACAAACCAAAAGAAAAAAGCATAGCTAGAGATTCTCCAACTATGCTATACAATGATGTGCTTCCTCTTTAGCAACAAAAGGTATAAGTAATATAAGAGATATATCCCTAAGATCAGGATATCAAACAGGGAGGTTTGTTCTCCTAATACTTGCCAACGATCACGAAAACAAAAGGTATAAACATCTAAAAACACTATTGCTATAAGAGCACATAGCATAATAGAAGTAGCTACTTTCTTGCGAAATAGCAGAGTCATAATGATACTTATAGGAGGTAAGAATACTGTAATACCGAATAAAATAGCTAACAATAGAGGATACTCTTTAAAATATATGAGACCTTCTACTCCAAAATGACTACCAATATACACTTCATTAAAAGTCATTGTCTGATAAAAATCTCTGATACCCATACACGTAATTAGAAAAACCAACACACTCAATATCCAAATAGTAATGTTTTTTGTCATTTTTTATGATTGGTTTCTAAAAATCCCCTCTACTTCCTTCTAAATTTTTCATTACTCTCTAAAAGTTGATGATTATCTTTGAATACAATTTTAAGAAGAGCGTATTTGAGAAGATAAAGGTTCACTAGAACTTTTTAACCTTTTCTCTTCGATTTCCTTTTCTACTCTTGATGGCAGCTCAACCTTAACAACTGGTATCCCTCCAGTTTTAGAGTTAACCCTCTCTACATCAAGCGTAATTTTTATGATATTATACTCTTCACTAGGTTTTCCCTTTAGGAGTTGATAATATTCTTCATAATGCTTAATGTCCCTGGGAAGATAGGTGGTATAGATACCGCTAAAGAACGAGCGGATCGTGTACTCACTGTGCTCTTCACCCCAGAATTAGCCTTTATGTACCAGTCCAAGTGTTTCTCGTATTCCTCCGGAGTTGGACGCTCTACCTTAATGATAGGGATGGCTCCAACCCCACGAGTATCGTGCCCCACCGTAATTTTAAGGATATTAAACTTATGAGGATGAGACTCCTCTGCTCCTCTTATCAAGCGAGCATACTCCTCATAATGCTTAATATCACGAGGAAGATAATAGGACGCTGCTGCAGGATCAAGAATAAGCATATCTCCTTTCCCACCTAGAGGATCTTCATAATCTGGATATAAATCTTTGTAAAAATGAACATCCATAATTAATGCCTTCGCACCTTCAGGAATAGGATATTCTACCCCATGATCTTGCTGAGAATCCAAAACTTCCACATTAGCTTCCTTTTGACAAGCGATAAAGATACTGCCTCCGACAAGAAGCACCACACCTAGAGCGAGAACAAGCGTTCTCCAGCTCTTTCTTTTAGCTATTCTTTCCATTTCTTTATACGTTTTAATTAATACTGATGTCAATGACCACTTCATTGCGATTATCAGCATGATAAAACTAAAAGAGAAATCAAAGACTATTCTTCATCGCATTTTAGGAGGACTCTCAGTTTTTTGAGAGCTCTTGAAATTCTCTGTCTAATCACTTCCTGCGAAATCATCAACTGTTCCTCTATTTCTGTATTTGACTTGTGTTCAATATATTTGAGAAAGATTATTTCCCTGCTAAGAGCGTCAAGTTCCTGCATTGCTTTCTTGATCTGTTCGAGTTCAAAGTCTTGCTGTAAAAACTCATCAATTACGCTCTCGTCCACAAGCGTATCTTCAAACTTTTCTCCCTCTTCATCATCACCATCTAGGAGAGAAAAGGGGAGTTCTCTATTCTTTTTGAAGGCATCTTTGACAGTATTCTTGAAAATCACCCATACGTAAGCAGAAAAAGACTGATTGATATCGTATTTCGTCACTGCGTTTCGGAACTTTACATAGAAATCTGCGATAATATCTTCTGAATCCTCTTGAGAGAGAAAGAAGTTACTCTGGAGATAACGGAAAAAAATATCAACCGTCTGGAGATAGAAAGTATTGTAAGCTCCAGCATCCTGTTGGATCAGAAGAAGAAGAAATGCTTGTTCAAACTTAATAACAGTCATAAGGTAATTAAGAATGTAGAAGAGTAAATCTGATATTAGAAGGTGATTGCTATCCGAATACAGAACGAAAGGATTCCTATACCACACAGTCCTCCAAACCATACAAGGAAAGCTTCAGCTTTTTCCTTTTTTCTGCATATTCGGATAAGAACTTTAAAGAGGACTATTCCTACCCCGGCTCCTAGAGTATTGGTGACGACATCGGTCGTATCACAAGCTCCGATTGCAAAGGTATACTGGCTAGCTTCAAAGATTAAACTTACGATGCAGGCATAGAGGAGCCCTTTTCGCTCTTTTCATGGTTTGGAAAGCGAAGCAGTCAGTAATCCAAAGGGAATAAAGACAAGGAAGTTTAAGATAACATCCCACAACATACCCGCCTCCATTATCTCCGAGAAAGGAATCAGATTCAATCTGCGTTCCTGGAAGAATACTACTTTTGAAGGGAGATCGAGTTTAAAAACGATTCACCAAATCAGCACGAGAAGATAAATGACGAGATACCCTCTCAAGATATGCTTGGAATGAGCTGTAATCATCTCTTTCTGCAGAAGTAAAAGCGATGCTTAATAGAGCTTTTTGATCACAATGGTATGATCTTTTTCATCGGAAAAATATTCAGACTTAACCCCACTCACACAGGCAAGAAGCTGCTTTGGATGATTTCCTTCGTCCATTGCCACCTCAAAAACGTGTTCGCCCGTCTTATTAAGCTCGACTGCTTCTCCTCCTTCTACGACATCACACAGGCAAACCCCACAAAATCCTGTTCCACAAGACTGAAGGATTTCCACTCCGTGCATTGCTGCGAGTTCACCTAAGGATTTTTGATCTTCGGCTTCAAAGGATCAGATTTCATTTCCTGTTGGATCTTGAACTTTTACGATTACGGTCATAGCTTTAAATGAAATAAAGTGCTTTGAGTGTAGCAATATGCTCATCATTATCAAGAGAAAGGAAATCTGATTCTGACTTGTATCTTTTTTTGATTTCCTTAGACTAGGTTTGAATTTTAGTTTGAGAGGAAGTAAGAGTTATGGACTTTTCTATGATTTTGGGAGAAGCAAAAGATACGATAGATCGCTTTAAGCAAGGACATCCTGATGGTGTCGTTATTATTCGATGAGCAACTGCAACAGGGAAAAGCAGGCTTTCTGTCGAACTTTCGAAGTTTTTTGATATTGAGGTAATTTCCAGCGATAGCAGGCAAATCTTTAGGAAGATGGATATTGGGACGGATAAAATTAGTGCAGAAATCAGAGCTAAGATTCCTCACTATCAGATAGATATTGTAAATCCTGATGAACAATATACGGCTGGGCAGCGGAAACAAGCTGTAGATCAGCAAATAGATACCATTCTCAAAAAAAGGAAAACACCTTTTATCGTCGGTGGGACTGGACTTTATATTGATTCAGTTTATAAGAACTTTTCTATGCCTGAATGTCCTCCAGATCCAGTATTGAGAAGAGAATTAGAAGAGAAGGAAATAGCAAATCCTGGCTTTCTTCATCGCGAACTTTCACGCATTGATCCTGAAGAAGCTCAAAAGCTTCATCCCCATTCGCTCAGGTATCTTATTAGAGCTTTGGAAATTTATTACAGTACTTGAATCACAAAAACGGAAAGTTTTAGAGAGCAAGCTCCTCGCCATCCTCTTTTGATGATTGGACTACGAAGAGATAAGGAATCCACCAATCAACTCATCAACGCAAGAATCAAAGAAATGTTTCAAAATGGGCTTGTCAATGAGGTTGAAATGCTTTTAAGCGAAGGCTACGCTCCGAGTCTTCAATCTATGCAGGGGATTGGCTATAAAGAAGTAATTGGCTATCTTTTGAACGAATATACCTATGAAAAAATGGAAGAATTACTCAAAAGAAATACCCACCACCTTGCCAAGAAGCAAAGGACTTGGTTTAGAAGATATCTTGCAGAAGGGATTCAAGCTCCAAAACCAGGCGTAAGCTACAAAGTTTTTGAACTCTAAATATATAAAAAATTGGAACCTGAACTCTCTTTTGAGTCAGGCTTTTTTTTGTTGAGTAGATGCCTTGGATCTTTCCTGGCTGACAACGAGGATTTTTGTCGAGAAGAAAAAAACTGACATCCCCGTAATTGAGTGTCAGCTTTTTCTTTTTTACTATTCGTAAGCTTCATATTTTTGCATTACAAGATCTCCCTGAATCTTATTCATAATCTCCTGCACTACACCAACGATAATAATCACTCCTGAACCAGTAACTACCACCGGCAAAGAACCAACGGACTCTACTAGAGATTGAATAAATGGGATCCACTGAAGAATATAGGTATAAATACCGATAACTGCTAGTCCAAGTCCACCCCAAAGACAGAGATGCATTAAGATACCGTTGATATATTTAGCAGTTGCTTTTCCTGGTCTAATTCCTGGAATAAATCCTCATCTTTTCTGAATGTTATCTGAAATCCTATCAGGACTAAAGGTAATCATTGCATAAAAGAAAGTAAACAGGATGATGAAAAGCACATATACAGCAATCGCCAATACTCCTGGATTTTGAGCATAGATATTGAAATGGGACTCTATTCGATTGGCTACTGCTACAAGCTTTAAGTTTGCTGGCTGAAATTGAGTAATCAACTTTGCTATCAGCTGAGGAAAAGAAACGAAAGCCATTGCAAAGATGATAGGCACCATTCCCACAGGATTGAGAGGGATAGGAAGTGCAGATGACTGCTGAGCCTTACCCTGCTTTGCGTAGATAATTGGGATTTCCTTAATTGACTTGAGAATGAAGATAGAAAGCACTACAAGAACAAGCACAATTACGAGCATAAAAACGAGTAGTCACCAGATATTACTAGATGAGGAGAAATCTCTTGAAATCTGCTGAGTAATTCCTGCCACGATAGAAGCAAAGATAAGCATTGAAATTCCATTTGAGATTCCTTTTTCCGTAATCAACTCTCCAATCCACATAAGAAGAATTGATCCAACTGCCATAGCAAATCCAGATAAAAGAACTGTTGTAATATCTGTTGAGATTACTGCTCCTCCAAGCATATTATTCACAAGATATACGGATCCGATACCCTGTAAAAAAGCCAATGGCAAAGTTAGATATCTTGTATATTGGTTGATCTTTGCCTGGCCCACTTCTCCTTGCTCTGAAAGCTCTTCAACAGCAGGAACAACCACCCCAAGAAGCTGCATAATAATAGATGCCGTAATATATGGAGAGATTCCAATCGCAATAAAGGCAAACTTATCTAAAGCACCTCCAAGGAGCATCACAAAGTATCAAAATTCAGAACCAGCATTGAGAGTTTGGCTCATCAAAGCGGTGATATCAGCAAATGGAATAGGGATAAAGACTAATAGTCTGTATATCGCCAACATTCCAATGGTAAACAGAATTTTATTTCTGATTTTCCTGTTTCCAAAAACTTCACGAACTTTCTTATTAAAGGTTTTTAATGCTTTCATTGCATTTCATAAATAAAGGTAAATATAACTGATTAATAAAGATTCTTCGGTCCTTTTCAATAGCAATCTTTATTAACGTCAATAAAGAATAAAACGCGAGGTCGGTCGCGTTTTATCAAGAAAAAAAGTTCTTATTTTATGCTTCCTCCTGCTTTTTCAATCTTTGACTTAGCAGTAGCTGAATACTGTTCAATTCCTTCAAAAGACAAAGCTTTTTCAAGATCTCCAGTTCCAAGCACCTTTACTGCAACCTCAGCAGAACGAATGTATCCAAGCTCCCAAAGGAGTTCTTTAGTCACAACTGCTGTAATTCTTTCATCCTTCTGAAGAGAGCCAAGATTTACACTTTGAATTGGAGTAATAAGCTTGTAATATCTCTTGAATCCTCTATGCTTAGGCATTCTCTGAACAATAGAAGTCTGACCTCCTTCAAAGAATGGTTTCATAGAGTGTCCACTTCTTGATTTTTGACCATTAGCGCCTCTTCCTGAAGTATTTCCTCTTCCTGAAGCATTTCCTCTTCCTCTTCTTCTGAGTTTATCGGTAAGTCATTTACTTCTCACTAAGCTGTGAAGTTTCATTATTATAACACATTTATACAGTTAAAAGCTATTAGTCTTCTTTTTTCTCTGTCTTTTTTGGAGCAGTCTTTTTGGCTGGAGCCTTTTTTACTGCTGCCTTCTTTGCTGGAGCTTCTGCAACTTCAGCAACCTCTCCTTTTTTTGAGGCAGTTGCTTTAGGAGCAGATTCAACAGTAGGTTCAGATTTTTCTTCTTTTGTAGAAGATTCTTCCTCTACTTTTGCAACTTTAAGGGAAGAAAAGTAATCCGCATGCTTATATGCTGATAAGGCTCTAATAGTAGCTAAAGCATTATTAAGCTTGTTGTTTGAACCAACCATCTTAGAAAGGATATTTGAATATCCAGCAAGTTCCAAGACAGATCTGATAGACGAACCTGCCTTAAGTCCGGTACCCTCTGATGCCGGCAAAAGCTTAACTACACATGCCTTATATTTCAAAGCGATTGGATAAGGAACGGTATCATTTTTTGTCAAAGGTACTTCAAAGAGATTCTTATATGCCTCGTGAGAAGCTTTTTGAACTGCACTCGCTACATCATTACCCTTTGAAATTCCAAGTCAGATTTTTCCTTTTTTGTTTCCAACTAAGATTGTTGCTCTGAAAGAAAGCCTTCTCCCTCCAGTAGTAACTCTTGTTACTCTTCTTACCTCCAAAAGAAGCTCTTCAAACTCCTTCTTTGGCTTTTCTCTCCTTACATCTCTCTTATTGTCCTTTTCTGATCTCATAGACATCATACATTATACAGATAAATACAATATAGTCACTTAAAACTGAATACCTCCTTTTCTAAGTCCATCAGCGAAAGCTTTAATCCTTCCATGATAGAGGAATCCATTCCTATCAAAAGTCAGCTTTTCAACCTTTTTTTCTTTAAGTACTGCAGCAAATGCTTCACCTGCGGCAGCAGCTCTTTCAGTTTTAGTAGCTCCAGAAGCAGCTTTGTCTGTAGTTGTTGCAATAACAACTCCGTCAGCTCCTAATACCTGAGCCTTTACATAAAGATTAGATCTCTGAACCAAAAGTCTAAATTCAGGATTCAATGCTTTGATTTTAGCATTTACCTTATTCTTCTTTCTCAAGTATTTGCTAATCTTTTCTTGGAGTTTATTCTTCAAATAACTCATTTGTATACCGAAATAACAATCTAAAACTGAACACTATTATTTTTTCGCAGATTTACCTGGTTTAATCTTCACAAACTCATCAAAGTATCTAATCCCCTTTCCTTTATAAGGTTCAGGCTTTTTCATACTTCTAACCTTTGCAGCCACCTCACCAACTAATTCTTTACTAATTCCTGAGATAAAAACTACAGTGTTACCTTTTGGATCTTGTTCTGTCCTTATTTCAATCCTCTCTGGAATTGGAAAGTTTACCTTGTGAGCATATCCAAGAGAAAGCACGAGTGTTTTTCCTTCAACTTTTGCTGAGTATCCTACTCCGATGATAAGCAGTTTCTTTTCATATCCGTTAGAAACTCCTTCAACCATATTAGCAACAAGTGTCCTTGCTAATCCCCAAAGATTCTTATACTGATCATCAAGAATAGAAAAAACTAATTCTGATTCATTTTTTTCAATTTTCACTCCGTATGGCAAATTAAGATCCAATGTTCCTTTCGGTCCTTTTACCTGCACCACTGTTTCCTTCAAGTCTACTTCTACTCCCTGAGGGATTACAAGAGGCTTCTTACCAATTTTTGACATTTAGATAGCAACTTAAATAGTAAAGCACAATATAGCACAAAGACTAATAGATTTCTGCAATCAATTCTCCACCAAGCTTTTTTGCTTTAGCAACATGCACCGGCAAAAGCCCCTGATTTGTTGAAATAATTCCAAGTCCCTTTCCTCCAGCAACAGTTTTTAAATCCTTGTATCCAACATACCAAGGCCTAGATGGCTTAGAGAAAAACTTTACAGAAGGAATATCATTTACAGGATCTACTACTTTTTTTAACTGAAGAGTAATAAATTTCTTTCCACTCACTTCCTGCACTTCAAAATCCTTCACAAACCCATATTGTTTCAAGAGCTCAAGCACATTTACCTTAAACTTTGAGAAAACCACTCCATCTACGGTTGCTTTTCTCGCCATATATGCGTTTTTGATCCTGATTAACAAATCGTGAACTGGTGCATTAACATAACTCATCTTAGTGATACGATTCATAAAATAAAATTAAACAATTACCAACTTGCTTTTCTAAGTCCCATAATTAAACCTTCTCTCGCATACCTTCTAAGGCATACTCTACAAATTCCGAAATCCCTAATATATGCCTTGGACCTTCCACAAAGTCTGCATCTGTTATAATATTTTGTAGGCTGTTCAAGATTTTCCCCTTTCACGAACCTCTTTTCAAACATTTTTCATTGTTTAGCTTTTAATGCTGTTCTTGCCATTGGTTATTTCACAATAAAGATAAATACCATATTATTTGAAGATAAATCCTAGCTCCTGAAGTAATGCTTGAGTTCCTTCTGGATTTCCTGCCGTACTTACAACCGTAAGCTGGATTCCCATAGGAAGTGTTACATCATCAACACCAAGTTCAGGAAAGATATTATAATTCTGAAGTCCAAGATTAAGATTTCCCTTTGGGTCAAAGTTTTTCTTAGATATTCCAGAAAAGTCTCTCACTCTAGGAAGCACCAGCTTACAGAATCTATCTAAGAAATCATAAGCTCTTTCTCCTCTTAAGGTCACTTTTAACATTACTGGCATTCCTTCCCTGAGTTTGAAGTTTGAAATAGCCTTTCTCGATTTTATCAATACTGGCTTTTGACCTGTAATTCTAATCAGATTTCTTTCAAATTCTTCAAAATCTTTATGTCCTTTTCTTGTCACTAAAGATCCAATTCCCATAGCAACAATAACTTTATCTACTTTTGGAGCCTGATTGATGTTTTTAAGGTTCAAATGATCCTTAAGCTTTGCAAACAACTCAGATTTTTTCATAGCTAAACCATCAAAAATATTTAAAATGACTAATCAATAACTTTTCCAGTAACTTTCGCCTTTCTCACCTTCTTACCATCTTTTGTAAGTTCAATTCCAATTTTTGTAGCTTTCTTCTGATCAGCAAGATAATATGCGACATTAGAAACATGGAGTGGCAAGGTCTTTTTTATAAACCCCTGTCCCTTTACTGCTTTTTTTACAACATTTACATCCTTTACGGTTACCATATCTCCATCTAGAGCTTCTATTACAGAAACACTACCTTTTGCCTTTCCTGCAATCACGATAACTGGATCACCTTTTCTCAATTTTTTCATCAGAATATCTCGTTACAAATAAAGTTTATACCCTAATTACAATACTTCTTCTGCCATATTTGTAATTGGTCTATATTTTTCTCTCAGCTCTCTTGCTACAGGTCCAAAAACCCTCTTACCAATAGGATTCATATTTCCTTTCGCATCTTTAGTCAAAAGAACTACTGCATTATCAGCAAATCTAATATAAGTACCATCTTTTCTAGCAATCTCTTTCTTTGTTCTTACTACCACTGCCTGAACTACTTGCCCCTTTTTCACTGATGCAGTAGGTGCAGCATCTTTGATAGCAACAACAACTCTATCTCCAACATGTGCTATTTTTCCGTAAGAACCCTTCAATACTCTGATAATTTTTGCCTTTTTTGCTTGGGTGTTATCAGCTACCACAACCAACGATTCTTGTTGCAACATCGTTCAAAACCAAAACTAATTAAAACTATAAGACCTCAATAATATTCCATCTCTTGAGTCTAGAAATTGGTTTTACCAATCTCAATTTTACAGTATCTCCAAGAACTGCTTTATTCCCTGAATTGTGAGCATAGTACTTTTTTCTCACAACAAATCTCTTCTTGTAGATAGGATGCATTTTTACAGACTTCACCAAAACAACACAAGTCTGATCCATTTTATCACTTACTACCTCACCAACGAGTTCTTTAATATTTTTTTCACCGATAATTGTCATTATGCATTCACTTTAGAGTGTAAAACGGTATTGATCCTAGCAATTTTAACTCTAAGATCTCCTATTTTATGAGTTTCCTTAAGAGCCCTTACACTATTTTTCATTCTGAGTTCAAAAAGTTCGTGTCTAGCCTGTTTTCTCATAGCTATAAGTTCCTTAATATCCTTTCCAGCAAGCTCTTTCATCAATAAACCAGTTCCTTTCATTACAATAACTTCTTTAGAAGTATAAAAATGTTACTTAATTTCACCCTTAGCTACAAATCTTGCTTTAATTGGCAATTTTTTCGCAGCACTTACAATGACTTTTTCTGCCAATTCTCTTGAAAGTCCAGAAAGTTCAAAGAGAACCTTTCCTTTCCTCACTGGAGCAGCATAGATATCTACATCTCCTTTTCCAGATCCCATCGGCATCTCAAGTCCTTTCTTAGTAATTGGAACATCAGGAAACACCCTCATCCAAAGCTGACCAACCTTTCTTGTTTCTCTTACAAGAACCTTTCTCGCTGCTTCCAACTGCTTATTGGTCACATATCCACTGGTTGTTGCTTTGAGTCCATACTCTCAGAAAGAGATACCAGTTCCCCTCGAACTTTTTCCCTTGAGAGAAGGAACAATCTGCTTTCTATATTTCCATTTCTTTGGAGTCAATAACATGATAATAACAACTGATCAATTAAAACCGAAATCTTGAGCATACTCTTAATCTAGATTCAGAGTTTTCTTCCCTTTTTTCTTTGCTGAAGGAATAACACCTTTTTCAATCCAAACCTTAATTCCAAGCACTCCATACTTTGTCATAGCCTGGAGATAATGATAGTCAATATCTGACCTGAAAGTCTGAAGAGATACTCTACCGTCAATGAACTTTTCACTTCTTGCAATATCTGCACCTCCAAGTCTTCATCCAATCTGAATTTTAATTCCATTTGCACCCTTTTCCATCACCTTTGCAAGCACATTTTTTACTACTTTTCTATAAGGCATTCTCGCCTCAAGCTGAGAAGCAACATATTCAGCCATAATCTTTGCAGAAAGTTCAGGAGTTCTTACTTCTTTTACATTAATCTTGAATGGCTTTCCAAATTTTTTACTAAGATCTTCTTCTAACTTCTTAATTCTTTCTCCATTTTTCCCCATAAGAACACCAACTTTTGAAGCGAAAATAATAATCTCTCCTTCTTTAAGTGTCTTTCTAATCACAATCTTAGCCACTCCAGATCTTGCGAGTTGTTTTTCAACGAAATCTCTGATTTGGATATCCTCAACAAAAAAGTCAGCATTCATTTTTCTTGTCTTAGCAAACCATTCTGATGGTCGTGATTTCATAATCCCAACTCTCATTCCAACTGGATTCACCTTTTGTCACATCCTCACAAACTACTTAGTATTTAAAACAACTTTCACATATGCCCTATATTTTTCATAGTGGCTAATCCTAGACCTAGAAACAAACCTTACCCTTTTAATCTTAGGCCCTCTTCCCACCTCAATCCTTTCAATAAAGAGCTGATCAAGTGGAAGTTTATTATTATTCACAGCATTAGCCGCTGCCGATTTAATAAGTTTATGAAGCACTCTTGCACCTTTTTTTGGCATAAATTCAAGCATATCCAATGCAGCAGTCACTCTTTTCCCTCTCACAAGATCCGCAATGAGATTAAGCTTCCTATCGGAAAGAAGTGCATATTTTAATGTTGCTGTAACCTGATTACTCATAACAATATAATTTTACACAAGTAAAGTAAATAGTTTCAAAATCTGAAGCTTTACCTCAGATAGAGAGCTTAGAACGGATGTCCTCTAAAAGTTCTTGTAGGAACAAACTCTCCCAATCTATGTCCTAACATATCTTCAGTCACATACACACTTACAAATTGTTTTCCATTATGCACAGCAAAGGTATATCCAATAAATTCAGGAACAATATGACAAGCCCTATCCCAAACTTTAATCACTTTCTTATCTCAGGTTTCATTCATTTTCAAAACCTTATTCATAAGTTTTTCATTCACATAGAAACCTTTTTTCAGAGATCTAGCCATTTAACAAAACATATCTAAATAAAATGGAATTGAAGATTATTTTCTCTTTGAAACGATAAATTTATTTGACCACTTCTTTCCCTTTCTTGTTCTCATTCCAGCAGAAACAAGCTTTCCACTAAATGACTTAGGCCCTCTCTTAGAACCAATAGGGGAGTGGGCTTCTCAACCTCCAAGCGGATGGTCTACAGGGTTCATATTTTTTCCAAGCACTCTTGGCTTTCTACCAAGCCACCTTTGCCTTCCAGCTTTACCGATTTCAACATTCTTATGATCAGCATTAGAAACCTCACCAAGTGTTGCCCAGCAGTTTTCATTGAACTTTCTCACTTCTCCTGAAGGCATCTTCACAAATACAACCTTTAAGGCCTCATCTCTACCTGCTAAAGTAGCAAATCCTCCAGCAGACTTAATCAACTTCCCCTCAGAGAAAGGAGTCACCTCAAGATTGAAGATTGCCATTCCTTCTGGAATATCCTTCAGCTGCTTTCTATTCCCAGGAGCGATTTCTCCTTTCACACCATTCATTACTACCTGACCAACTTTTGCACCTTTCCAAGCCAAAACATATCTCTTTTCCCCATCAACATAATGCAAAAGAACAATTCTAGCTGTCCTATAAGGATCATACTCTACAGCAGCAACTTTTGCAGGAATATCTATTTTATTATAGCCCTTAAAATCTATGATTCTATATAATCTCTTATGTCACCCTGCCATAAACCTAGAAGTTATCCTTCCTTGGTTATTTCTTCCTCATGTCCTTCCAATCATCATAGTTAATGATTTTTCAGGTCTTTTCTTAGTAAGCTCTGAAAAGTCATACCCAATCATAAATCTTCTGGAAGGCGTATATGGTTTATACTTCTTTACAGCCATCTGAACAAAACATTATAATTACTAAAGAAAACAATTACACAGCAAAATCAATCTTTTCCTTTTCTCCCAAAGTTACTATCGCTTTTTTAAAAGCTCTCTTTACAAGCTTTCTTCTCTCTCTTCCCTTAAAAGCAGTATTTACAACATTGATTTTAAGAGGAGTCACCTTATAAAGATACTGAATAGCAGCATCAATATCATTTTTATTAGCATCGCTATGCACTTTGAAAACATATTTATTAGCAGACTCTTGCTGTTTATAAGTCTTCTCAGTTAATACTGGAGCAAGAATAATATCGTAAGGACTAAACTTTACAAGTGCCTTTTGTGCAACACTTTTTCTCGCCCTTCTCTGCAATTTCTCTTTAAATGTCATACTGTTGTAAACAAAAACATAAATAATAAACTAATTCTGATTTACAAATTCAAGTGCCGGCTTCAAAAACACAATAGCCTCAGCGTTCATTAGATCATAAGGATTAAGATAATCCACCAAAAGATATTTCAACCCCTCAATATTTCTAAAAGACTTCACAACCCCATCTTCTTTTTTATCTAGAACGAAGAGCACTTTTTTATCCCCATTCCCCATTTTAGAAAGAAGCGCTGTAGCAGCTTTCGTATTCGGCTCCATAGTATCAAGATCCAATCCTGAAACCACTCACTCCTTCACCTTCAAAGTCAAAAGACCATTAAGAGCCAGCTTTCTTGCCTTTTTAGTCATTGTCTTTTCAAAATTCCTCTCTGCTGTTGGACCAAAAGCAACTCCACCATGCCTTCTTATTGGAGAATTTTTATCTCCCACTCTTGCATTTCCAGTCCCTTTCTGTTTATAAAGCTTTCTTCCAGATCCAGCAACTTCAGCTCTTGTTTTTGTAGAGGCAATTACATTACGAGCGTTCACCTGCTGAAGGAGAAGATATTCATGAATAAGAGAAGGGTTTACAATCTCATCAGAAAAGAGCTCAGGATTCAAATCGAATTTTGAAGTAAGCTTCCCATTTTTATCATATACATCAACTGCATACACCATCTTTTAACTATCTATAAGGTCATAAAAATTATTCTACAAAACATTTCAACTTTCCGTTTCTCGCACCAGGCAAAGATCCTTTAACTATCAAAAACTTCACCCCATCCTTTTCTACAATATTCAAAAGAGGAATTCTTTTGAGAGTAAGCTGTTCTGAACCCATATGTCCTGCATGAGGATGTCCCTTCATAGTTCTTCTTGGCTTTCTATTACCCTTAGAACCACCTGCTCTAGAAAACTTGTGCCCATGGGTAGCAGGACCTCCTTTAACATTACATCTCTTCACTAGACCCTGATACCCCTTCCCTTTAGTCATCCCAGTTACAGCAAGAGAAGATACACCTTCCAACAAAGCAGTATCAAGAATCTTTCCAGCCTCGTTCACAGAAACAAAAGCCTCATCTACAGGGAACTCTGTCACCATACCATATACCAGCTTCTGCCCCTTTTCTTTATTGAGTTCTTTTTTTTCAACCCCAACAACTACAGCAGAATACCCATCTTTTTCCTGAGTTTTATATCTAATAATTTCTTGTGGAAGAACCTTAGCAAGAGTAACCGCCACAAATTTATCACCAATCCACATCTTGGTCATCTCTTGTTTTGCAACCACAACTCCTCCTTTATTTGCCATACTAACACATTCTGATCAATTAAAACAAAGCACAAATTACCAATTACGAATAGATTTTATATCCACAATCCGTAATTCGTATTTTATAATCCTCTAAGCCTAGAAAACCTTCACATCTACAAGCACTCCTACAGGAATTGAAAGATTCTGAAGATACTCCATTGTCTTCCCTCCAGTCTCCACAACATCCAAGACTCTTGTATAAGAGATTCTTTCAAATTGCTCTCTTGCTTTTTTAAACTTAAAGTTTGATCTTAACACGGTATACACTTTCCTTTTCTTTGGCAAAGGAATTGGTCCTTTAATCTGAGCACCTGATTTTACCAAAAGTCCTACAACCTTAGAAACAGAAGCTTCCAACATTCTTACATCATAACTCTTTAACTTAATTCTCAACTTTGGAGTCTGATCTTTTTTTACAGCCGACATATAATCCTTTTGATAGTAAAAATAAATATAAGAAAACAGACCCCAGAATTCAGTCTTAAACCTTTTCCAAGGTCTGCATCTCTATAGTAAATTATTCAAGCACTTTAGTAACAACTCCAGCACCAACAGTTCTACCTCCTTCTCTAATTGCAAATCTCAAACCCTCTTCCATAGCTACAGGATAGATAAGTTCAACAATAATCTTTGCATTATCACCAGGCATAATCATTTCTACACCAGGAGCAAGTTCAATATTTCCGGTAACATCCGTTGTTCTCATGAAGAATTGAGGCCTATATCCACTCATAAATGGAGTATGTCTTCCACCTTCTTCCTTTTTAAGTACATACACTTCAGCCTCAAACTTTTTGAAAGTCTTCACAGTACCTGGCTTACAAAGCACCTGTCCTCTTTCAATAGCATCCTTGTCTACACCTCTAAGCAAAAGCCCAACATTCATACCAGACTCTGCCTGATCCCACGCCTTGTGGAACATTTCAATACCTGTAACAACGGTTTTCAAAGGATCAGCACCAAGACCAAGAAGTTCAAGCTCATCATTCATTTTTACAATACCTCTTTCAATTCTACCTGTTGCCACAGTTCCTCTACCTTTAATAGAGAACACATCTTCAACTGGCATCAAGAAAGGCTTATCATTATCTCTTTCAGGAACTGGAATATAAGAATCCAAAGCATCAAATAACTCCCAAATAGGCTTTGCAGCAGCCTCATCAGTGGGATTCTCAACAGCTTTCAAAGCCGAACCTCTAATAATAGGACAATTTTCATCAAAACCATTCTTCTTTAGAATCTCTCTGATTTCTTCTTCTACAAGATCAATCATATCAGGATCATCTACCATATCACATTTATTCAAGAAAACAACGATCTTTGGCACATTAACTTGCTTAGCCAAAAGAATATGTTCCCTAGTCTGAGGCATTGGTCCATCAACAGCAGAACAAAGAAGAATAGCTCCATCCATCTGAGCAGCACCTACGATCATGTTCTTTACGTAGTCAGCATGCCCTGGACAGTCAATATGAGCATAGTGTCTGTTGTCAGTTTCATATTCTACATGTCTAGAAGCAATAGTAATACCCCTTGCCTTCTCTTCTGGAGCGTTATCAATTTGATCATACGCTGTAAATTTAGCATACCCTTTTGTAGCAGCAACAGCTGTAAGAGCAGCAGTCAATGTTGTCTTACCGTGATCAACGTGACCAATAGTTCCAACATTTACGTGTGGTTTAGTAGCCATAGTAATACTGTTTAATAAACTAAAAGTTAAACATAACTAACTATATAACAATTTCCTTTATAATTGCAAGTAATTCTTCAAAAAAAAAGTTGATCTTGATCATTTGGCAGACCTCACTAGAAAATAGCAAGCCACCAACCCTATTTCAAAACCACCCTCCAAATATTTAACCAAATCAAGTAAGGCAATATATCCAGAGAACCTTTTTATTTTGTAAGATATTAACTTTTTAACCTCGGGAATGCGGGACTCGAACTCGCGACCTCTTGGTCCCAAACCAAGCGCTCTAGCCATCTGAGCTAATTCCCGAGAAAGAATGGTGGGCGTGGGTGGACTCGAACCACCGACCTCACCCTTATCAGAGGTGCGCTCTAACCGCCTGAGCTACACGCCCATTCTTTTCTCTATAATTTTTAGTGGTGCCAAGAGGCAGAATCGAACTGCCGACACAAGGCTTTTCAGGCCTCTGCTCTACCACTGAGCTACCTTGGCTTTTCCTTTTGGTGTGCATCAGAGATATTTCTCTTTTCTACCTATTCATATTTCTTCTTTTATGCTTCAGTAGAAATAGAACAGGTGTCTTTATAGTAATTTACTTATTAATTTCAAGAGTATTTTTATGACAAAAAAGCAATGGAATAGACATAGGGATAGAAGCATAAAATTCAGAAAACATCCAGCGTTTTGATGTTTTATCTTTCTGAAGATAAACCTATCACTGCTAAAAGTAAAAAGATTCCAGCAATTCATGAGACTATTTTTAGCCATTTTGGTGCTGAATTTCGACCAAAACAAATTGCAATAGCAGTCCCCTGAAATCCCATTATAGCTAGTCATAAGATTGTAAACAAAACATTAGAATCCATTACCTAAAATTATAATATCATAAAATAACTATAAATAACTATCTCAGGAAAAATAACAATCTTCTCTTATTTTTCAAGGGTAAGTTTATCTCTCTCCACTTATCGTGAAAAGAAACTCTAAAATAATCTCAACCTAGCTAAATTCTTAAAAAAGAAAAAACTGACTTGGGAGTCAGCTTTCTTTAATTCAATAGTACTGAAAAGAGATAAAGTAATGGACAAAGTGTATAATTTTAAGTGTTTGATTAGAATGGTGGTCTATCCCCACCTTCCGGTAGGGATGCCTTGTTACGACTTAACCCCAGTCACTGATTTCCTCCTTAACCCATATAATGAGTCTTCAAAGAACCTCAGCTCCCATGGTTTGACGGGCGGTGAGTGCAAGGAACAGGGACATATTCACGGCAGCATGGCTGATCTGCCATTACTAGCAATTCCAACTTCATGTAGTCGAGTTCCAGACTACAATCCGAACTAGGGGTAGTTTTAAAGATTTGCTCCACCTCGCGGTCTTGCTTCTCGCTGTACCTACCCATTGTATTATCTATGAGGCCCTAGGTGTAAGAGGCATGAGGATCTGACGTCATCCTCTCCTTCCTCTCGGTTACCCGAGCAGTCTGCTTAGACATACTAACTAAGCATGAGGGTTGCGCTCGTTTCCAGACTTAACTAGACACCTTGCGGCACGAGCTGACGACGACCATGCACCATCTGTGTAAAGCTCCGTATTGCTACGGATATGCGACTTTCACCGCAGACACAATACATGTCAATCCTAGGTAAGATTCTTGGCTTATTATCCAATTAATCTAGATAATCCACTGCTTGTGTGTTCCCCCGCCTATCCCTTTGAGTTTCATTCTTGCGAATATACTACCCAGGCGACTTGCTTAACTCGTTAGATTACGACACTCCTGCCAATAAATTGACAAAAACATCTAGCAAGCATAATTTACGGTTCGGACTACCAGGGTATCTAATCCTGTTTGCTACCCGAACTGTCGTCCCTCATCGTCAAGTATTCTGTAGTTAGCTGCTTTCGCTTTCGGCGTTCCTTCCGATATCAACGCATTTCACCGCTCCACCGGAAATTCCACTAACCCCCAGATACTTCCAGAATTGCAGTATCCACTCCCTTTCTACGATTGAGTCGTAGGATTTGAAAACAGACTTACAATTCAGACTACGGACACTTTACGCCCAGTAAATCCGGACAACGCTTGAGACCTACGTATTACCGCGGCTGCTGGCACGTAGTTAGCCGTCTCTTATTCTTGACATACCGTCATTCGTCTTCTGCCAAAAAAGAAGTTTACACACCGTAATGCTTCATCCTTCACGCGAAATTGCTGCATCAGACTTTCGTCCATTGTGCAAGATTCCCCACTGCTGCCTCCCGTAGGAGTATGGGCCGTATCTCAGTCCCATCGCGACCGGACATCATCTCAGACCGGTTACCCGTCATAGGCTTGGTAAGCCGTTACCTTACCAACTACCTGATAGGACGCACCACTCTCCCGAAGCGATAAATCTTTCCTCACATTGGAATTTCACCATCGTGAGCATATTGGGAATTAGCTACATCTCTGTAGTTATACCCATCTTCGGGGCAAGTTAAGCACGCGTTACTCGCTCGTTTGCCACTAATCTTACTACGTATTGCTACGACGCAAGATCCGTTCGACTTGCATGTGTTAGGCATTTCGCTAGCGTTCATCCTGAGCCAGGGTCAAACTCTTCAAAAAGTTCCACACTTTATCTCTTTTTAGTACTATTAAAGATCTCTTCTGCTAAGGTATTTCCATCCTTAGTAATGGTAGCACTAACCTACTTTCCCAGCCCTGATAGAACCAGTATCATCGACCAGTATATGCTTAACTTCTGTATTCGGAATGGGAACAGGTGTTTCCATATACCGCATCAGCACTACCGTTAATAAAGATGAATCAGACTAATAACGATTTTCATACAAAAATCAAGTAAAAATCTGATTTTTTATCCTTTTAGTATCCTTACAATACCATAATATATTACCTATTTCTTAGAAAAAAGATAAACCCGCTCGACCAATTAGTACATCTTAGCTCAATCCCTTACAGGACTTACACCTAATGCCTATTAAACTGGTAGTCTACCAGCGGTCTTACCTTCATAAAGAAGAGGGATATCTAATCTTGAGACAAGTTTCCCACTTAGATGCTTTCAGCGGTTACCTTTTCCGAGCTTAACTATCCAGCGGTGCTCCTGGCGGAACAACTGGTACTATCAGAGGCTCGTCCAACCCGGTCCTCTCGTACTAGGGTCAGCATCTCTCAAATATCCTACGGTCACAGTAGATAGGGACCGAACTGTCTCACGACGTTCTGAACCCAACTCGCGTCCCGCTTTAATGGGTGAACAACCCAACCCTTGGGACCTTCTACAGCCCCAGGATGCGACGAGTCGACATCGAGGTGCCAAACGGAATCGTCGCTGTGAACGCTTAGATTCCATTAGCCTGTTATCCCCGGAGTAACTTTTATCCGTTGAGCGGATCCCCTTCCACTTGGAAGATCCGGATCACTTTCGCCTACTTTCGTATCTGCTCGACCTGTCAGTCTCACAGTCAAGCTTGCTTATGCGAATACACATTCACCACGGTTTCCATCCGTAGTAAGCAAACCTTTGCACGCCTCCGCTACTTTTTAGGAGGCACCCGCCCCAGGTAAACTGTCCAACTGAAACTGTCTCCCAACCTAGGGATTAGAATTGCTACATATCTTGGGTGGTATCTCACTATTGGCTCCGCCCCAACCGAAGTTGAAACATCAAAGCCTCCCACCTATACTGAGCAAGACATGCTACAATCCAATATCAATCTACAGTAAAGCTTCACAGGGTCTTTCCGTCTAACTGTGACTACCCGGCATTTTTACCGGGAATGTAATTTCACCGAGTTTAAGGGTAAGACAGCATGGGGATGATTATGCCATTCATGCGCGTCAGAACTTACCTGACAAGGAATTTCGCTACCTTAGGACCGTCATAGTTACGGCCGTCATTCACCAGTGCTTAACCCTCGAGCTTGCACAAGAGAGCATAACATTCTGGCATTGGACAGGCATCACCCGTTATACATCCTCTTACGAGTTAGCAACGAGCTGTGTTTGTGATAAACAGTTCCCCCCATCTCTTTCGCTGCGATCCCGATTGCTCGGGACAGGACTTATTTCGAAAGTACGTCCGCTAATTTGCCAAGTTCCTTACCCATTAATTATCTCGATTATCTTAGTATTCTCTACCACCCCACAAGTGTCTGATCTGAGTACGGGTTACATAAAGATTAAGTTTAGAAGTTTTTCTCGGCACCAAAACGATGAGAATTTCTAATTCCGAGGAATCAAATTCCGATCAAGCTCAGTATCAATAGTTGTGGATTTTCCTGCAACTACCTTTATAACCTAAGGTTATAAAAACCTCACTCTTTCGACTCAAATCCTTAATGAGCTCTCACAAATCTCAATGCGTTACTCCATCACTCTTTATATAAGTACTGGAATATTAACCAGTTATCCATCGACTCTCCATTTCTGGATAAGCCTTAGGTCCCGACTAACCCTACGACGATGAACGTTGCGTAGGAATCCTTAGGGTTTCGATATATTGAATTTTCATCAATAAGCGTTACTCATGTCAGCATTTTTACTTCTTACTAGTCGACCACATCTCGCGATGTAGCTTCATCCTGTAAGAACACTCTCCTACCACACAGTGTATTACTACACTGGTCTTCGATTTCGGTATAATGCTTAGCCCCGTTACATCTTCAGCGCATCTTCGCTAGTCCAGTGAGCTGTTACGCTTTCTTTAAAGGATTGCTGCTTCTAGGCAAACCTCCTGGATGTATAAGTAAAGACACCTCTTTTTCCACTTAGCATTACTTTAGGGACCTTAATCAGAAGTCTGGACTGTTATCCTTTTGACTACGAAACTTGCTCCCGTAGTCCCACTCTGCAATATTCCTTGAAGCATTCGAAGTTTAGTAAGGTTTGGTAATGTCTCTCGACACCCCTAGCCTTTCCAGAGCTCTACCTCTTCAAGATCTCAAAATGCAGGCTGCACCTAAATGCATTTCGGAGAGAACCAGCTATCACGGTATTCGATGAGCTTTTCACTCCTAAACACAGGTCATCGGAAGGTTTTGCAGCACCAACCCGTTCGGTCCTCCAGCATAGTTTCCTATGCCTTCAACCTGCCCATGTCTAGCTCATACCGCTTCGGGTCTATTAATAATAACTAAAGCGCCCTATTCAGACTCGGTTTCCCTTCGGCTCCGCCTATAACTGGCTTAACCTCGCTACTACTAATAACTCGCTGACCCATTCGTCAATAGGTACGTGGTCACCTTGCGGCTCCCACTCAATTGTAAGCAATAAATTTCAGGTTCTATTTCACTCCCCTACCAGGGGTTCTTTTCACCGTTCCCTCACGGTACTGTTCGCTGTCGGTGTAAAAAAGTATTTAGCCTTACCCAGTGGTCTGGGCAGATTCATACCAGATTTCTCGTGTCTGATATTACTCAGGTGTCGTCACAATGTGGTGTCATATTTTCAGATACGGGACTTTAACCTTCTATGGTGCATCATCCAAATGCTTCTCCTAATACAACATCTCTCCATCCAAAGAGTTCTAGCTCTTTATGGACGATCCTACAACCCTCTTATTAGCAACGCCTAGAAGCTTACACTAATAGAGTTTGGGCTCTTCCCTGTTCGCTCGTCACTACTAAGGGAATCTCATTACGATTTCTTTTCCTTCGGTTACTGAGATATTTCACTTCACCGAGTATTGTCAACTTTGTATTCTCCTATAGAGAATAGGTTGCCCCATTCGGAAATTCTTGACTCCAAGCGATTGTTGGCATCTCATCAAGACTTATCGCAGCCAGCTACGTCCTTCTTCCTCTTTTTTACCCAAGGCATCCTTTTATTGCTTTTAAATAGATTTATCTACTAAGAAATAGTGTAATATATTATGCTATTGTTAAGGATCACTTCAGCAACCTCTTCACTTTTGGTTGCGAGCATTATATTAAATATCTTCTATCTAAATGCAAGAGATTTTAAAGATTTTTTTTAATAAGGTAATATTTGGCATCTTTCTCCTTTTTGGGTCATTTCGTTTTTTAATTTCTGAAGATTGATTAAAAAAATCGACCAAAAATTCAAAAATCTGACTTTGTCTCTTATTTTAATTTTTCTTCTGGTCTTATGCGGACTTTCCTACATTCAAAACACTTTCCGCGGAAGACTACAAAAAAAACAACCTTTTATGCTCTAAAGGTTTGATCATTTTTTGATACCTCAACACCATCTCTTCATCAAGAATCCGAATTTATTGCTGATTTACTATGGTATAGCTTTGGATAAATAAGCGAAACTACCGCAATACGACAGTTTTCTATATTTCTGAGTTGATTTTCGGAAGGGAAAGTATATCTAAGAAATAAACAATTTTACTTTTTATTGAAGTTATGGGAGCTGCTTTAATCTTCTTTGGATTTATTAATATTGTCTCCTTTACTATCCGATGAATTGACAAATGGAAGGCAAAAAATAAAAAATGGAGAATTAGCGAAAAAACACTTCTTATCTTAAGTATCTGCTGAGGATGGCTAGGAGCGATCCTTGCGATTGACGTCTTTAGACATAAGACTGTAAAGTCAAGCTTTCTTTGGAAATTTTATCTTATTGGTGGATTCTGGATTGCCATCCTTTTTGGAGTCCTTTATTTTTGGTAAAATTTCACACCGCATTTTACTAGGATTTTGACAGAAGAAAAAGAGTCTGATTTAGTTATAAAGAACGTTTTAGACGGTGCTTTGAGGCAGGATATTTGATTCTCACTTGTAAATCGCTGGTAATTCCCTACACTTGAAGTGTTAATTCAGATTTATTTTTTTTGGAAGAACAGAGATGAAAATTGGAATTGTTGGATTACCAAATGTTGGGAAGTCTACCTTGTTTAATGCTTTAACAAAATCCTATGCTGCTCCCGCTGAGAATTTTCCCTTCTGCACTATAGAACCGAATATTGGGATTGTAGACGTTAAAGACCCTAGAGTTGAAGCTCTAGCAGAGATGTCTAAAAGTCAAAAAATTGTCTACGCTAATACAGAATTTGTGGACATTGCCTGACTTGTAAAAGGAGCAAGTAAAGGTGAGTGACTAGGAAACAAGTTTCTTTCCTATATTAGAGAAGTTGACACAATTGTGCAAGTGCTAAGATATTTTAAGGACAGCGATGTCGTCCATGTGGAAGGAGGAGTTGACCCTCTAAGAGATAGAGAGATCATTAATACTGAACTTATTTTTTCTGATCTTGAACAAATAGAAAAAACACTTCCGAATCTTCAAAAGAAAGCAAAGCTGGCTCAAAATAAGGACGATAAAAGGTCCGCAGAAATCCTCGAAAAAATACAAAAAGTCCTCTTGGAAGGAAGGCTGGCAAACACCTTGAGGGAAGAACTTACAGAGGAGGAGCTCAAATTGATTAGGTCCTATAATTTTCTGACCCTAAAACCTTTTGTCTATGCGCTGAATATTTCTCAGGAGGATATTCAAAATGCTGAAGCTCTGAAGAAGGAATTTGAAGAAAAACTCCAAGCTCCTGTTGCGATCGTCTGTGTCAAGATTGAATCCGAGATGATGGAACTTTCCAATGAAGAAAAATCTGAATTTCTGACTGAGCTTTTGGAACTCCAACAGGGAGCCAAGATTCCCACTCTGGATGATTTAATTTCCCTCGCCTTCAAACAGCTCGGACTTATGTACTATTTCACGACAGGAGAGAAAGAAACTAAAGCTTGGACCATCCCACTTAATTCTACCGCACCACAGGCAGCCTGAGCAATTCATTCAGATTTTGAGAGAGGATTTATTAAGGCAGAAGTAATTAACACAGAAAAGCTCTTGGAATCAGGTTCTTGGGCTAAGGCAAGAGAGAAAGGACTCCTACGTTTAGAGGGGAAAGATTATATTGTGCAGGATGGAGATGTCATGATTTTCAAATTTAATGTCTAGAGAAGCTACGGATCGCATTCCTCTTAGAATAGGACGACCCTATTTGATGAGTTCTTAGAGCACTTCTTCTACTTCTTCAAGTTTTTTCTCTATAGAATAGTGGCCGAATAGTCTTATTGCGAGGAATACAATATAAGCAATAATCGTAAGAATCCATACCACCAATCTTACCACTCCGTAAAAGAGCAAATACATTGCAAAAACAGCCCCAACCTGGAATATTGGCTTTTGATAAACGCGTTGTAGCTGCCCAAGTGTTGCCTTACAGATTTCAAAACTGATGCTTTGCTGAGTTTTTACCAGCCCTTCTAGAATAACGCTCTTGATTTGTCCTCACATTTCTTTTATAGGAGAAGACGTTTCTTGGTCTACGAGACTTTCGGCTTCATTTTCTGGAGTATTAAAAATACTCAACTCAAAAGGATTTGTAGATTTTTGTATGATTTTTTTGGATCGTCAAGAGATCTGTTCACATTGGAAGGGGAACTGACTATTCATTCCAAGCACCGCAAATCAGAAGAGGATACTGGTTATTGTCGCAAAAATGTAACCACTACTGGTAAAATATACAATCCAATTAACCTTCCTTACTTTGGAGAAATAACTTCCTAAAGAAAAAAGTAAAAATCAGATTGCAAAGAGCGAAAGCCACATAGCTATCATTAATTGTCGTGGGGCATTTCGTATTATTAACTGAAGAACAGCTCCTAAAATAAGTATTGGAAGCCAGATTTTTATCTTTTTTATCCTCCTAAGATCTATAGCAAGAAACATTAAGCCAATAAAAAGAATACAAAAGGCTGCTACCGCCCAAAGAACCTGCCTTTCCCGCAAAAGCTTTCGAAGGAAAAATCCGTAAGTCATGAGAGAAAAAACTAAGAAAAAGCAGAGCCTTGGAACGTGATAGCTTTTTTTGTGAGATGAAGATAGAGAAGAAGGTGCTGTTTCCATTATTTAGAATGAGAAAAGGGAAGATAAAGCGTTTTGAAAGAGAAGGATGAACACAACAGCTAAGATCATTGCGGGAAGAAAAGGAACCGACTGCTCGGTCATTTTTGGACTCAAAAAATCTGCTTTCTTTCTAAAGATTTTATTCTGAAGGATAAATCGAAAGATTCCAATACTTCCACTTAGGACGAAAAAAATCAGTATTATACCCACTTCCTGTAAAACATCTCCATGATTTCCTATTCCTGCGAAAAGAAGGGTTCCTAGGTAAGGCGCGATCAATACATCTCCCATTCCGATTCCTTCTTCATTATTGTGGTATTTAGCCTTCACTCGCCGTTTGGCTAGCCGATATAATAGCAGAAAAATAAGCAGAAAACTTATCCCGCCCCAAAGAGCCTGCCAAGCGAACAATCAGCATCATAGTGCTAAAATCAAAACTCCACTTATAATAACAAGAAGGGGAAGATGCACTTCGTATCGTAATACATCGTAAATTAGAAGGAGCCAAAGCATTCGCCCAGTGATTGTCCAGAACACTACAGGTCCCATACCTGCATCAGAAAGATAATACCATATGCTTCAGAAAATCAAAGCAGATCCAAGCTCTAGAATTGGATAAAGTCGTGAGATTTTCTTTTTGCAGTAGCGACATCTTCATTTTTGGAGGAGGAAACTGATAACGGGAATGAGGTCGCCGGGTTGCAACCTTTTTTTACACTGAGGACACTCACTTCTTCCTCGTAAAATCGAACTAGCCTGCTCAAGACTCTCACTATCTCCTCGCCTAGAAAGAATTACTGAACCAAAAGATCCAAAAACCAGACCAAGAAAGATTGCTATAATTAATCCAAAAGCCATTTCGCTTGTAGGTAAGTAAAAGTTCAAAGTGAAGTATAGTTTTTTCTCCTACCTTTGCAACGGATTCAGGCTTTTTGAGCTTTTTTGAATATGGCTTTGGAAGAATTATATTATATGAGAAGAGATGAAATTAGCAAGCTTTTTGAGGGCTATAACTATTATGAGAATTATTCTTGTTTTTTTGGGAAAAATGTTTAGACTCTTTATGTTTTTATATTCTTATAGCAATAGTAAAATGACTAAACCAGAACATTATTCTGCATGCGACTGTCACTGCAGTGCCTGCGAAGACAATCATTGTGAAGAATGCAGCTGTTGCGACTGCGGAGAAAGCTATGACTGCAACAACTGTGCAAGGATCGAAAGGATCGTTCCAAACTTTAAACTTACGATGTATAATCCTCATAGCCAAGAGATTGAAAACAAAACTGTAAAGGATTACAGAAACAAATGGCTTGTTTTGTTTTTCTATCCAGCTGATTTTACCTTCGTCTGCCCAACAGAACTTAAAGATCTCAACCAAAAAGCTGAGGAAATCCGTGCAATGGGAGATGTTGAAGTCTTTGGTGTGAGTGTAGATTCTGTTTTCTCTCACAAGTCTTGGCTTGAATCCGAAGAAATGTTAAAAGGCTTCCAGTTTAATATGATCAGCGATAGGAATACTGTCCTCTCAAGGTATTTTGGTATTCTCAATACTGCAACTGGAAACGCAGAAAGAGGAACCTTTATCATCTCTCCAGACGGTGTTCTTAAGACGATAGAAATCCACACTGATGCTGTTGGAAGAAGTGCAAAAGAACTTGTAAGGAAGCTCTATGGATTAAAGTTTGTAACGGAAAACAAGGGACATGCGTGTCCAGCAAGCTGGGAGAACAATATGAAGACTATGCAACCAAACATTAAAAATGCTGGTCATGCAGGAGCAACCTTATCTTAACCATTAGACGATTAGGGAAAATCAGATTTTATCTTTTTGAATTTATTAGGATCATGAAAGGATATCACGCAAATATCGAAGAACTTACACTAAAAAATGACTATTTTAGGCAAGTGCTTTATACTGCAAAGGGACTTCAACTTGTATTGATGAGTCTTCTTCCTGGAGAAGAGATCGGATTAGAAGTTCATCATGATAATGTGCAGTTTTTCAGATTTGAAGCAGGGGAGGGGAAAGTAATCATTGATGATAATGAGTATTTGGTACAGGACTGAAGCTCGATCATCGTCCCAGCAGGTGCACAGCATAATGTGATCAACACTTCTAGCACTGAACCACTAAAGATGTATACTATTTATTCTCCAGCACACCACAAAGACGGCGTAGTTCACGCGACCAAGGAAATCGCTGAGCAAGCAGAACATGATGGAACCGATGAATTTGACGGTATAACTACCGAGTAAAGACAACTATCCAGTAAAAGAGTAGTATATAACAGTGAAAAAGACTGATCCTCTATTTTGGATCAGCTTTTTTCTTTTTTTCTGTTGAAAGAAGTGGCTATGAAATGAGCGGAATCAAAAGTCCGTTGCTGAGGCATCCTTTAGGATCGATCATTTCTAAAAGCGTAGCTAGAAAAACACTTGCATAACTCCCCGTTGGAAGAGAAAAATCTAAGAGGAGGTCTTTAGCTTCCCATTTTCGGCTGAGGGAGTGAGGATATGCTCGTAGCGGCCTCCTAAAGCCATAGAGATGATAGGTCTGAGAAATAGTATTTCCAAAGGTATCAAATCCACTGGCTTTCCTCTGTCGCTCATCATAATATCTTGCCGAAGTGCCTTGGCTGCAAGTGAGCTGTTCTGTCCCCAACACTGCTCCCGTAGGAAATCGCGAATCTTGGTCAAAATCACTCGATTGAGTAATGACTCCTGGCTCGAGTATTGCAACGCCTTGATTGACTCTTTTTAGTGCCCAATAGTCAAAATGCTGAAGCATTCCAGCGGAATAACTCGCTACTGCAGTTCAAAATGCGTTTCGTCCGTTGACCATAATATCTCAGTCCAAGATAAATGCTCATTCTTTTCGTCTTTTCATCACAAGTTCGTTAAACCACATACTCCCAAAGGCTTGAAGCATGAATTTTACTTGATAGCCGTAATCTTGGAGATGTCCCTCGGAAAAGATTTTTTTTGCTTTTTTAAAATTTTTGTTTCCTTTTCCAAATCTCTGGATTCAAAATGCATTTGGAAATCAGATTTTTTTACTTTTTTGAAGGTGTTGCTCTAGCTGTTCTCTTGCTTCTGGTGGAAGAGCTTCTCTTCCCCTTAGCCTAATAGTGAAGTGATTCCCCCCGTTCTTTCCGATCGCCAGAGGAGCGTGATGCCGTCAGGTCGCTAGGATTGCAACTTTTTGCTTTAAGCTATCAAAAAAAGTGGAGCGTCCTCCACAAGTATTTAGAGCCTTTTGGGAAATACTGAGCCGTTGTCTTGTGATTCAGGCTTTATCTTTTAGTCCTGCAATCCCAATATCCCCCCTTTTGAGCCCCAGCGTCTGGCATAGTGAGAGGAGAACCTCCATCGTATTTACTAGTTTTTTCTCGAAGAAAACATAAAGGAACTCTCCCTTTCCGCTTAACTGAAAAGGTAAAAGCTCCTCTACAATAAAATCTTCTGGCTGAGTTTTGAAAGAAAAATACATACAGTCTTTTTTTAATTCGCTCAATATAAATGCCCAAGTTGGTTGAAAGAGAGCATTTCTCGTCTATCCTCTACAAAGCGACAACGACTAAGTGAACAAGGAGATGTAACAAAACGCTCTTCTTGTCCTTCCTTTTTGAGTAAGGTTGCTATGATAGCACTATTTATGATAGGATTTCCCACAATGAGGATACGAGAAGAGCTTGGATACGTTTTGGTAAGCTCGCGAAGAAAGAGTTTGCAACGCTCACGCACCTGATCCCATGTTTCTTCTATTGTCTGACTATGCTCTACGGTATCACTCTTGATGAAAAGGCGACTCAAAAGCTTTACTTGCTCTGGATTATTTCCTGTCGTATTTTCAAACGTTTCTCTGGTGAGCTTGGTGCAGATTTCTGCTCATTTTTCTCTAATTCTTGGATCAACGATGATCTGAAATCTATCATTTTCTAAGGTCTCAAAGACTAAATCCGTAGTCGTCCTACGAAATCCGATGTCACTACAAAAGATAAAGTCAATTTTTTCCTTTTTGAGTGCTTGTGCAAGTCTCAGCGAATCTAATACGCCTTTATCTGAGAGCCTATCATTGCAGTGTCCCAAGGTAGAGCAATGCGTATTAATGTGTTCTCCATTACAAGTGATGATGAGTTCCATGGGTATATAGGATAGCTTGGTAAAAAGAGGTTTAGCGAATATAGAACCTGGAAATATTAATACAAAGATATGTTTTATAGGTAGTTTTTTTTGTTTTCATTGTGTTCCTCAAGTGTAGTGCCGTAGTGAATCTTTCCACTGGCATCATGGAGATAGTAAAGTGCTCCAGTTTTTTTGAAGTCTAAGGTTGCTGAGATTGTCTCTACGCTCGGTGAGGAAATTGGCGTAGGAGGAAGCCCGTAGTTTTGTCTTGTATTGTAGAGGTTGCTTGCATCTGAGAGATTTGCAAGAATCTGGCTTCTACATTGGTCGTAGGTAATCTTTAGTCCATAACAAAGAGTTACATCTGCATCCAATCTCATCCCCTTCTCCAATCTATTGAGGAAAATCCCGGCAATGATAGGCTTATTCCCTGCTAACTTCTCCTCGTTTTCTATTACAGAAGCAAGAGTTAGAAGTTTATAACTATCAAATCCATAACCAAAGGATTGGAGCTGATCTCCAAGAGGAATCCAGACTTTTTGATTGAAGTTTTTAAGCTGAGATTTAATAAGTTGCTCTGGTATGGAACTATTAGGATCTAAGAAGTAGGTATCCGGATAGAGATAACCTTCAAGTGATTTTCCACTAGGAAGTGCTGAAAGAAAAGGAAAATCTGACTTCATCTCTTGAATAAACTGCTGATCTTCTGCCTTCTGAATGAACTGACCTGCAGAAATCTGTCACAGCTCTGTTAAATAAGCATCTATATCATAGATTGATCGTCATTCAAGGAGAGTCACACGTTTTACATCTCTCTGTGGTCACTCCTTAATGAGATTCATCAACTCAGCTTTGGTATATTTCCCGCTTAGAAGGTAGTTTCCCTCTTGAAGCATTGGAATTAATTCACGATGATTTCTCAATCGGAACTTCAGCATTATTCTTTTTAAGAATCCCTGTTCTGGAAAGAATTTATTGATAGTATCTCCTTTTTCTATCTGAACTGTTGTATTCTCTGGATAGTATACGGGAGCATTATAAGCACCACGTCCTAAGATCCGGAGTCGAGCAAAAAGAATGATAATTGCTCACATAAAAATTCGTCTGTTTTTCCTTTTTTTTGGGCGTCTCATGGTATAAGTATAAATCGATAAATAAAGTATTCTGATTTAGAGTCGTTTCTTTTTCTTGAAGATAAGTACCGTGAAAACTGCCATTATCACCATAAATCCCATAAGGACAATAAACGCCCCTGGATAGTTCTGGAATGGCAATCAGATATTCATCCCATAGATTCCACTAATCATCGTCATTATTCAGATAATTACCGTCAAAACTGTCAATATCCCAATATTTTTGTTGGTCATCATATTTGTAAGGGTGTTGAATATCTCTCCGATAGAATCAATATTCTCATGAATGATTGAAATATGCCCTAGTATCTTACTCGTCTTGTATTCAAGATCCTCAAAGTAAACATCTAAATCTCCTTCATAAAAATTTGCGGTTACTTTTTGGAGCTCTACGAGAATTTCTTCTTGTGGAGAAATAACAGTTTTTAACAATACCGTATTTCTCTTTTTGATAAGGACTTTCTTGAGAAGATCTGTATCAACAAAACTTTTATCAAAAACTTGTTTTTCCATTTCCATGAGATCAAGATTGAATTTATTGAGCCCAAGGAGAATCTTATCATACATCACATCAATAATCTTATAGAGAATATAGTAAGGAGAAATCTTGTACTCTTCTGCCTCTTCTCACTCTTCTTTGATTTCTTGTTCGTATTCCTGTCTAATCTTTTCGATATTATTGGTCGGATACTTGGTGATCGTAATAATAAAATCTCTCCCTAAAATGATATTCATTTCATTTGAAAGATATTTTCAGAGCTTTTCGTTGTATTTTGGGAAATGGATTACAAGAAAAATACAATCATCATACACATCAATCTTATCATGTGCACTTGGTTCAATCAAATCCTGCTCAACCATCTCATGAAGATCTAGGTTCTTGATTGCCTCTTCAAGTTCGTGATGGGTTGGCTTTGAAAGATGAATCCACTTTATTTTTCAGATTTTTAGAACATTTTTTAGCATTCTATTGATTTTGTAAGGCATTAAAACGCTCCACGAATTGGAGTATAAAGTTTTCTCTCTCTTTTGCAAAAGAAAAATCTGACTCTTTTCTACCTACGAAAGAAGCGGGATTATTTTATTTACATTTTATCTTGACTTTCCCAAGTAAAATGGTATCTTATCGGTATTGTCGATTCAAATATAGACAATATTTTTATCCTCTTTTGATTATAACATGAAAGGAAAACTCTTCTTTAGTCTCTTGGCCATTGCCGGGCTTATCGGTGTATCTTTTGCACAGGATAGCGGTGCCAAGGTTGGACTCTCAATGACTAATCTCCCTGCTTCATTTTCTGGAGAATTTACTCTTGAACTTACGACGACAGCAGGGGCTCTTTCTGGAGCTGAATCTTTTAGTCTCTCTTTTTCTGAGTGTGGAAGTGGACAGACTGAACTCTGGTATGGAAACCAGAAAAAATCTGATCAGATTTCATCTTTTTCTCTCGCTTCATGAGAGAAGAAATCTTTTCCGCTAAAAATAAAGGCAAGCAATATCCATGGCTGTCAACTCAACTTTAAACTCACAGATACTGCAGGAGTTAAGGTTGCAGAAACAAGTATGGTACTTAATTCAAACTGCGATCTTCCAATTGACTTTGATCAGGAGTATGTTTTATCTCAACAAGCAGGCAAGTCTCAACGAGGCCAAGCTTGAGTAAATAAGACTACATCAATAAATAAGACGACAAGGGGAAGCTTGGATAAAGAACTTGAAAATGCTCTTGATTGGGCTGTTCGTCAAGGGATCATTTCTCAGGCAGATAAAGCTCGTTTCAATAATCCAATGACAAGAATGGAACTTGCACAGATGATCCTTCCTGTAGGTGACAAACTTGGACGCGCAGCTAACGAAGGGAAAACATGTAGCTTTAGAGATCTTGTAGGAACTCCAGAAGCCAGTATTGCTACGGCAAAAAGAGTTTGCCAACTCAATGTAATGGGAATTTATCCAAATGAAGAAGCGCTTGAGAACTTTATGCCAGATCAAATTGTAGACAGAGCTCAAATGTTGACGACGATCTCTAGGATGCTCTGGGGAAATAGCTATAACCAAGGAGGAAAGACCTTCTATGAAAAGCACTTTGACAAAGTAAAGGAAGAAAATGTTGTCAGAAAGCCATTTGCCAATCTTGTGGAACTTAGAAGCTATTTCTATCTTGTACTCCAGAGAGCAGAAGAAAAGGGACTTCTAAAATGGTAAAAGTAGGAGGATCTATAGAAGATGATAAAAGGTGGAATAAAAGAATATGAGGAATGTAAAATATAAAAGGCAAGGTATGGACGACTTGCCTTTTTTCTCTTAATTAATAAACTGGTTTCGTTTATTTTTTGGATATAGCAGATGAAAATCTACATCAAAACTCCATTGCTAAATAATTCACAAACAGTTCCCCATATGGTAGAGCACTGTATCAGAAGGAATAAAAAGTTTGATGTAAAGCGGTTCTTTGAGTCACATCTTCCTTGTGAGCATTGGATTAATTGAGAACGAACTCATATTTTTGTAGATTATTGAAAAGAGCTTGAGAGCGTCGTAAGAGAAATAAAAGGCTGATTAAGTAGAGAAATTTACGAATTTGAAAAAAGACCATTCAAGGAAGAATGTAATAATAAGACTGAATGAAATATAATTTTTGAGGCTATGTTGCAGCAACTTATCAGTCCAGAGATTCGCCTAAACACCCGGAAGGGCAAAACCTGGAAAAAGGTCAATCAATACCACAAAACTTATTATCAAGATCAGAATTTTCTGATTTTTGAGGATCAAGTATCTGCTCATCAAGAGTATGAGTTGAAATTTATATGATCATGAGTTCTTCCGAGAGTTAAAGTTGAAAATCACTTTTTTATTGAAGATTTTCCCTTTAATAAGAGTGTAATTTTTTGATATAGAAATTATGATGCCACTCATTATCGAAGATTAATTTTTGCATGGATCATTTGTGAGACTTATTGTTGGTATTTTCAAAGGTATAAACTCTGAAAATATTTTTATGATATCACTGTTTTTGACAGCTTTAGAGAATATATTTGGATTACTACACCAAAAATAGATTACTCCTGTCTAGATCAAGATTTTTTTGAACAGGCTAGAAACTATATTTGTCAAATCCTCAATGACCTTTACCTTAAGGAAAAGCTATTCTTCGGGAATTATTTATATTGAGTTCCAGCTGAAAGAACAGAAATCATAGAACGATGTCGTGCATTTCCTTGGGACACTTTTCAGGGAGAATTTTTGCAAAGCCTTCTTTTGAACACCAACGAAAGTAAGAAAAAATAACCAGTAATGTAAAGCTATTTCTGCTAGTTCTCTTTTTTCTTTTGAAAAAGGGAACCAAAATACTACAATCAGTCAGATTTTTGGATCTTTTTTATTTTGAGAAACGCTATGAAGCCTGATCAGATCGCAACATTGCAAAGGGAAATTCTCTGACGGTATGCATTGCATGGGAGGAAACTTCCGTGGAGGGCGACCCAAGATCCCTATGCTATTCATATTTCTGAGGTAATGAGTCAGCAGACACAAATAGACCGTGTCATTCCTTATCGAAAGCAATGGATAGCCGAGATTCCTGATTATAAAAGTTTGGCTCAGCTCCCTAAACCTGAATTGCTAAGCCATCGATCAGGACTTGGTTTTAATAGTAGGGCATTAAGGCTTCAACAGTGTGCACAGGAAGTCGTCGATCGTTATCAGGGGAACCTCCCGCAGAGCAAAGATCAGCTTTTGTTACTTCCTTGAATTTGACCCTATACTGCAAGTGCTATTTGTGCTTTTGCATGGAATCTTCCAGAGCCTGTGATTGACACAAACATTAGGAGGGTGCTTATTTTTCTTTTGAAGCTGGACGAAAGCATTTCTCTTCCTGCCTTGGAGCAACTTGCCAAAGAACTTATCCCAGAAGGAAGAAGTAGGGATCGGCACAATGCGCTAATGGACTACGGAGCAACCCATCTCACTGCGAAGAAGACAAAAATTAAATCACTGGGGAAACAGAGTAAATTTGAGGGGTCGGATAGGGAGGTAAGAGGACGAATCCTGAAACAACTCACTGGAAATACTTCCGTTCTAGGAAAGCAGTATAGTAGCTGGGATGAAAAGAGGCAAAGGAGAGTCCTTTTATTGTCGGATATTGTGCAGGAATTTCCTCATAAGGAGATACAGAAAATCCTGCAAACTATGGAAGCCGATCATCTGATTAGATATCAAAATCATGAAATCTGGATTGAATAAACATTCGGGCTTTTTGGGAAAGGGCTTTTAGAGTAGCTTGAAACTAGGAAGCTTTTGTCAAAGTGTCCGCAGAGATATTTTGAGGGGAATTAGTTCTTAGCATTTGGAATAGCTTGAGGTTTGGAACGGAAAGATGCCTTAGGAAAACTAGCAAAGAGCAGAGCTGAGCGTATGGTGGAGCTATTTTTATTTTTTGTCCTTCTTCATTGAGCCAGGAGAAGAAGAAAGATCAGCTTTTTTCTTGTAAAGCAGAGGAATACTTCAAATCCTTGCAGAACACGAAGGATTATAAATTGTGTTGGAGCTTTTGGCTTTGGTGGAGGGTATGAAAAGGTAACTCAAATACCTTGAAACAATAGAGGAAGTGAAGCCTTGATCAGATTCAGACTTTACTTTTTCTGATAAAGGAGAGTGTCTCTGGAAGAGACTTCGTTGTCCAATCATATGCCGTAAGTGGCAAAATTTTGCTCAGGGAATGGAAAAAAGGAGCATCAAATTTAGCGTCTGAGGCGAAATATCGTCGCTTAAGCGTGGAAGCAAGCTGATTTTTGAGGTGCTCGGGTGCCGTGCTCGTCAAGGGGGAGTAATTTAGGAGTCCGTAAGGAGCAGATTCTGGATAAGCAGGAGCATGCTCGAGAAAGTAGTCTAAAATTCCCTTACTAAAGTCTGCTCTTTTGTGGGAGTTTGGGTTTGCTTTTTTTGCCAAGTGATAGGAATGTTCATCTCTTGCTAGAATCCTTTTTGCATAGTGGAAGAGAAAGGAAGAAAGGAGTTTCGTTGTCCATTTTGTCTGGGGTCCAAAACCGCCCCATAGTTCAAAGCGTCTCTGCAGGACGGATCTCAAGTAGAGGAATGGGATATTTCGTCCATTGTGAGGGAAGGGTCTGGTTTCCTCGATCACTTCTCCACCTCAAAAGACTTTGAAAAACGAGCGGTAGGGGCTTTTGCCGAGGATCAATGCTAGATAGGTTAGCCATTTCGCAGGGAGAAGTGCTTTAATTCGCTGGGGGAGGATGGTTTGACTTCGTTGATGAGGCTGAAAAAACTGAATCTTTTCTCGGTTGACCTCGACTCCACGAAAGCGATAATACTCCGTGATGAAATTCAGATTTCTTTCTTTTCGTTGCTTGATCCATTCTAAATCTCCTACCTCTATTACGAGCTGCTCCACCTGATAATCAGAAAAGATCTTTTCAATTACCCCAAAAAGCAGCATTTCATCTCAGAAATTCTGATAACCATAATATCCTTTGAGATAAATCTGCATCGGTGTCTCGTATTATAAAAGCGCTCTCTGCTCCCAAAGCACGAACACATTGGAAAAGAGCGAGGCAATCGTCAGCGGTCCAACCCCTCAAGGAACCGGAGAAATATGGAGAGCCCTCTCCTGCACTGCATTGAAATTTACATCGCCAACCGCTTTCCCAGCTTTGTGCCCGTAGCCAATATCGATGATCGTTTGGGTTTGGGTCGGGGACAGGTAGGTTTCATCAATAAGATCAATCTGACCCGTTCATGAAAAGATGTATTCCGCAGATTGACAATATGCTTTGATCTCGGCTGGGTCATCATGGATATCAAAAGATCAAACCTGAGCTCCTCTCTTGAGCAACTCAAGTGCTAGCGGTTTCCCCACAATGATACTCTTTCAAAGCACGGCTACTCTCTTTCCGCGGAGGTTTCCAAGCTTGTAATAATCGAGAAGACTGATTACTGCCTTGGGAGTCGCTGGCAAAAAATCGATCATCTCAAGGAAATTTTTACCGATGAGTGTGCCATTGAGACCGTCGAGGTCTTTGGCTGGGGTGATCGCCGAAAGGAGTTCGTTTTTGTAGGGCTGAAATTCTGGAGGCAAAGGGAGCTGAATAATAATCCCCACACATCTTTCTTCACGATTAAGCCGATGAATGAGGGCTAAGATCAGTTTTTTGTCTCGTTGTGTTTGCTGAAGAAGAGCTGTCAACTCTGGATCTGAAGAAGTTCCCTTCCCTTGCCCAAACACCAATGCCGGCAATCCAATCTTTTCTCCGTAAAGCTGTTTGTATTTAACATACACCTGGGAGGAGGCATCATTTCCAAAAAAAAGAATAGCAACGAACCTCTCCTGATCTCAAAAAGTGGAATGCACCTGTTGTCTCAGGTCAGCTTCCATCTTTTCTGCAAGAGGTTTTCCATAGAGCAGCATAGTTCTTGATCGTAAGGAATAAATTTTCACTCCTACCTTACGAATATTCTTATCAAAAGCAAGCGTAGTCCCGTTTTTCTCTTCTAAGCCTGCCTGCTTGTAGCTCTTTCTATGAAGGAATGCGTTTTTTATAGATTAATTTCGCAGGTTTACGACCCTCCTTCTGACTGGAGGGAAGCTTTCTCGACCCTCGGAAACCTCCATTCTGTCCAGCGGGGTGCTTTCTCGACCCTCAGCGACCTCCAATCTGCTCAGCGGGGTGGTTTCTCGACCCTCGGGAACCTCCAATCTGCTCAGCGGGAAGGTTTCTCGACCCTCAGCGACCCCCAATCTGTCCAGCGGGGTGGTTTCTCGACCCTCGGAAACCTCCAATCTGTCCAGCGGGAAGGTTTCTCGACCCTCAGCGACCCCCAATCTGACCAGCGGGAAGCTTTCTTGACCCTCAGCGACCTCCAATCTGACCGGAGGGAAGGTTTCTCGACCCTCAGCGACCTCCAATCTGTCCAGCGGGAAGGTTTCTGACCCCTCAGCGAGTCCCCTGCGACCCAAAAGGAAGAGCAATCAATCGTATCTGTATAGGTTTTCTTCTTGCAATAAGGAGGAAAAATTTGCAGGATTTCATCTTTTTCGTATAATTAGGGTGCATTTTTATTTTTGATTACTTTTTTATGCAAGACCTCAGCACTATTCAAAAAATTGTAGATGATATTAAGTCAATCACTATCCAATGAGCAACCAACATTGCCAAGGCTGCCTTTGAGATTCTTATCTCAGAATCAAAAGAAAAAAGCTTTGAATCCTGATCAGCTTTTTTGGATTTTATTCAACAGGGGATGGAACTTCTTATCTCAGCAAGACCTACAGAACCTATGCTTTTTAATGGAATGGACTATATTAAGGCTGAGATTAGCAAATTAGCTCCTAGTGCCTCCGCTGATGAATGTCAGCAAAAGGTAGCAGAAGCAGCACAGTTTTATCTCAACCTCATCAATGAAACTGCCGAAAGAGCGGTTTTGAATGGGCTGGGAATTATTAATGATGGGGACAATGTCCTTACCCACTGTCACAGTTCCTCCGCCGTGAAAACATTGAAGCTCCATAAAGTAAAAGGTTTGAAGTTTAAAGTGTACAACACTGAAACAAGACCGCTTTTTCAATGAAGGAAAACAGCAAAGGATTTGATTGAAGCGGGGATCGATACCACGATGGTAGTAGATTGAGTAGCGCCGTTCCTTATGGATGAAGAAAGTGGAACAGATTTGATGATGGATTGTGTGATTATTGGTTGCGATGCGATCAAGCTTGATGGAGGAGTGATCAATAAGGTGGGGAGTTATAGCGTGGGGCTTTCTGCGCTGTTTGCCAATGTTCCGGTTTATATCGCGGGGAATCTCCTCAAGGTCGATATTCATGACAAAATTCATATCGAGAAGAGGCAGGATCATGAGGTTTGGGAAGATTCTCCAGAAGGATTACAGTTTTTAAATCTGGCTTTTGATAAAATTCCGCCAAAGTTCATCAGGGGGATTATTACAGAATTTGGGATCATCAAACCAAGAGATATTAGAGCAGTCGTGGAAAGAGAGTATCCATGGATGAAGATAGCGTAGCATTTTTGATAGCAAAAAAGCTGACCTTTGGAAGAAGATCAGCTTTTTTTGGGTTTTTGTAGCGTTTAACGAACTTTTTTGGTAAGATTGATAAGAAGGTAGGCTGTTGAAGCTGCCACAAAGATACTACTAAGGAAAGATACTATCACTCCTACTCCTACGGTGAATGAGAATCTCTGGATCACGCCCGTTCCGAAGACAAACATTGCAATAAGCACTAACAATGTAGAAATAGATGTTCCTAATGACCTCTTGAAGGTTTGTCGGATACTTTCATCAAAGACATTTGCGTAAGCGATCTTTTCATTTGAACGAATCATATTTTCCCTGATCCTATCGAAGATAATGATCACATCATTGATACCATATCCAATGATTGTGAGTATTGCGATGATGAACACCGTATCTATCTGCGTTGTTGGATCGAGTGCCATCCAGATTCCATACGCACCCGCTGGAATACTAATACTCAGCACGGAAGTAAACAAAACTACTGTTGCCAAGATTCCAGGAGCGATATTTTTTCTGATCGTTCAGAAGGAAAAAATCATATAGACCATCATAGCTAGCAATCATAAGCCAAGCGCTCGTGAAGCAGTATTTGTCATATACTTACCAACACTCGGTCCTATTACTACCTGTTCAACAATATCACTTTCAGAACTAATCGTCTGACTTTCGACAAGATAGTTGGAGATCGCTAAAGAGAGTTTATTTACCTCTTCGTTATCTTTGAGTCTATTATTGATTTTTATTTTGGTCTGTCCCACATTATTATCAAGGTGGACTTTAAGATTTGGGAAACCTTTTTCTGCGAGTCCCTGTGCCAACTGTTCTTTAAATTCAGTATCTTTGACCTTTCCATTGAAAACGACGCTGATTCCTCCTGTAAATTCTTCTGAGAACTGTGCACTGAAGATGAACACCACCCATGACACTACCGTAGCAGTAATAGCAATCAAAATCCAGAGATAAGCTCTTTTTACAATACTAAAATACTTTCTCATCATCAAAAAAATAAAATAAAACCGTCCTAAAGAGTAGTTTTTTCCCTCCATTTTTCAAGCAGAAGTCAAGTTTTATTGTTTCGATGTTATTCCCTAGCTGCCGCAAAGTCGATTTGCTATTTTGGATAGTGTGATGAGCATTTCTTGGAGTTCTAGGGAAGAAAAAGGGGAAGTTTCAGATTTCTCCCTATTTAAAACCCTATCCTCTGACGAGATCAAGAAGAAAATAGCAATCTTTCATGAGCTAGACTAGTCGGTATATTTTCTCATGAGCGTTAGGATCTTGTCGATATATTCGTGTTTATATTTCTGCCTATAAACAGCGATATAAGAGGGATGCTCTATAGGGAGAAGCTTCGTAGCTCAATAGCTATACAGCCCGTCATCAATTTTTGCCACTTTTGGCTGCTTTAGAATGCAATCAGCAACTTCTTTACCGCAAAGGAAAATCAGCTGAGGAGAATAGTTTTTGATCTCTTCTTTTAGTATTTCTCGGCCTTCCTCCTTTTCTCTGGAGCTAGGGTATCTCAATTTACCGTTTGCGTCTTTGGGGACCGCTCTCACCAAATTCAGCAGAGCGATTTCTTTGGTAGAAGACTGCAAGAGGGAATGGATGAGTTTCCCTGAAGAAGTCGTTTCGTCGAAGGCAGTCAAGATTTTTCCTTTTTTATTTTCCTTGTAAGATAGTCCTAGGAAAGCGACTCCATGATACGGGGGAGTAGAAATGATTTCCGAGGAGAAGGACTGATGAGAAGCTGTAAACTTGGGCATTGTTTGTGAGGAGCTTGTAAATTGGATGTGAAAAAAAACGACCACAGTATCAATGCTGTGATCGCATGTTGGAATTATTCAATTGCCACCTTCGCACTCACGATTTCGCTGATCTCCTGAGTAATTTTTGCCTGACGGGTCTTGTTGTAAAGAAGGTTAAGCTGATTGAGGACAGCAAGTGAATTGTCTTTTGCATTCTTCATCGCCAACATTCTCGCTGCGTGCTCTGAAGTTTTATTGTTCAGCACTGCTGAGTAGATAATATTCCTAATTAATACTTGGAGGAAATCAAATTTAAAGGTTTCTATATCAGGTTCTACCATCAAATACTTTTTCTCGATACTTTCTAACAAATCGACCTCAAGCCCTGTATTTTGGAGGAAGGTCTCAAAGCTTTCCTCATCTAAAGGATAGAGTTTAAACCTTGTAGACATCTGTATCATCGTATTTTTGAAGAAGTTGAAGTAGATCTTGATCTTTGCGTATTTCTTCTCTTCTAACGCTTGTCTAATAAAAACTGAGATCGGTTTTACTTCCCGAAGGAAGACTTTATCCGAAATCATCGCAGACCCCACAACGTTTCGTCCATTCCTCACGAAATATTCTAGCCCTCTCTTTCCTACAACGAAAATATCAACGTTATCTTTCGCATTTCCATAGTTTTTCTCCATTCTCTTGAAGATTCTTGAGTTGATTGCTCAGCAGAGCCCTCTATCACTTGTCACCACAATCAAGAGTCTTCTTCCGTTTGGGTTCCAGGTCTTTTCATCGAAGTCAAAGATATTTACTTCCTTTCTCACCTCTTTTAGCACCTCCAAAAAGCTTTCCATAAAAGCTCTATATGAACCGATCACGCCTTTCAGCTTTTGAAGCTTTACGGTAGAAACAATCTCCAATGCTTTGATAATCTTTTGGAGATTTTTTACGGATTTAATTTTGGTTCTGATCTGCTTGGTATTTGCCATACAACACAATAAGCTAATAAAGCGTTATTTCCCTTCTGATTTTTTCTTTTTGATTCTCAAAAGCTGGATATCTGCGGTCAATTTTTGGAGGTTGAGATATGCTCTTTCAATCTCCTCTTGATCCCCTGTCGCTTTGATTTCAGCGATCTTTTTTTCAAGATCAATTTTCATTTCTTGGAGCACCTGATCATCAGACTTTGGATTGGTCGTTGCAGAAGCGACGAAAAGCACAACTACGTTCCCGTCTGTATACATAAATCCTTCTCCGACCGCCATTGCCACCTTTTCATCTTCAAAAAGGAAATCCGTATCAGAAAGAAACTCACTTCCTTTTTTTTCTATCGGTGTAAATCTCACAATTCACGGGATTGTGGTCGTCGTAATCGGATTATGATGTGGTAAAATGCAGAGCACTCAGACTTTACTTGGCAATTCAACTTTTTCTACCTGTCCATCGAAAATTACTCCATGAACGGTATGCATCTTTAGCCTCATTCCCCTCTCTTTGATAAATAAAAGCAATCTGATCTTTGTCGCAAGGAAGACTTGCTTCACTTGGAGAAAATTATTCCTGACTCGTGAATCCTCCTTCCTTTAATATCTCTGAAATAAGCTTTTTAATCTCAGCCTCAATCTCTGAAGTAAGCTCCTTAATTTCCTCGATTTTCTTTGCCAACTCTAAATAACTCGTGTCCAATTTCTGGTAAACTTTTTTCTCAAATTCAGCAATTGCCTCAACCGGCACTTTTTCAAAGTAGCCATTAATTCCCGCATAAAGGAGCACCACTTGCTTGAAAAAAGGGATTGGGTGATCATTGCTTTGTTTGAGCATTTCCATAAGCTTCTTTCCATTGTCGAGCTTTTTCCTTGTAGCAGGATCCAAATCTGAAGCAAACTGTGAGAAGCTCGCTAATTCACGGAAAGTCGCAAGTTCAAGTCTGAGTTTTCCAGCTACTTTTTTCATGATTTTAGTCTGAGCAGAACCTCCTACTCTAGAAACCGAGAATCCCACATCAATCGCAGGTTTGAAACCAGAATTGAAAAGCTCTGTCTCCAAAAAGATCTGCCCATCAGTAATAGAAATTACATTGGTTGGAATATAGGCTGAGATATCTGAATCCAAAGTCTCAATAATCGGCAAAGCCGTCAAACTTCCTCCACCTCGTGGCTGATCCACTCTTGCAGCTCTCTCAAGGAGTTTTGAATGAAGATAAAATACATCTCCAGGATACGCTTCTCTTCCAGGAGGCCTTCTGAGGAGCAAACTCACCTCACGATACGCTACCGCATGCTTGGAAAGGTCATCGTAAATGATTAACGCATCTTTTCAGTGCCCCATAAAATATTCTCCCATCGCACATCCTACATAAGGAGCAATATACTGAATCACAGAAGGAGAAGAAATCGGAGCATTGATCACAGTCGTATATTCCATTGCTCCTTTCTCTCTGAGCATTTCAACGGTTCTTCTGATTTTTGAATCTTTTTGTCAAATCGCTACATAGATACAGTAGACATTCTTTCCTTTCTGATTGAGGATCGTATCGGTCGCAATCGTCGTCTTTCCGGTTTGTCTATTTCCAATAATCAATTCTCTCTGCCCTCTTCCAATTGGCACCATCGCATCAATAGATTTAATTCCTGTTTCCAAAGGGACATTCACTGATTTTCTGGTAATTACTCCAGGAGCTACCTTTTCTACAAGCCCAAAATGCTTTGGAGTGATAGCCTTTCCTCCGTCGATCGGTTCACCGATTCCGTTGAGCACTCTTCCCAAGTATTCTTCTCCTACTCCAACACTGAAGACCTGACCAGAAGAACTCACACTGTCTCCCTGCTTAAGAGAACTATAATCTCCGAGCACGAGGACTCCAACTCCATCGGCAGAAAGATCCAAAACTAAACCTTTCAATCCATTTTCAAAAAGAACAATTTCTGAAAACATCACCGTATCTAACCCAATCACGGTAGCCACCCCGTCTTTGAGTTCCAGAATTTCTCCCTTTTTAGTAAAATCTTCATTGAGCTGGGCATGGTTAATCCCTTTTTCAATCTGCTGTAATAAGTCTTGCACTACTGACATGATAAGTGATAATAAAAATAAATCTGATACTTGCTTTGGTGAATATTTCCCTCTGTGAGGCTAAAGAAGATCAAAGAAAGCAACCTCCTTCTTCCTTCGTCCTCACAAGAGAAACGAAATAAAGGCTTTTTTATTCAAGTAATACTTCTAAGTCTTTTTCAAGTGACCTCTTGAAGATATAGCCTTGCCCTTTCATTTTTACAGTTAAATTCTCTGAGGCAAGTGGATGAAACGCCACTTCAACCTTTCCAAACTTTTCTTCAAGATAGGCTGTCAGAGGGGCAATAATATCCTCATCATTCGATTCCAAACGAAACTGGAGATGCTCTCTCGGTAGCTTTTCCTGAAACTCACGAATAAATGCGGATAACTTTGGTAAGTGAAGTAACTTTGCTTGTTCGAGGAGATGAATCATACTCGCTGTATCAGCATCCCCATTTTTTATCCCCTCTAAGAAGCGAGGGAGTGTCAATTTCTTACCATATTTGAGAAGTAAGGCTCTAATGACGATCAACTTTTCCAGAAGTTTCTGAGGATGCTTCATCTGGAGCAGCTGTTCAAGGAGTTGTTTCTTGTTTAGCATCAATAGGATTGAAATATAAATCTTAGTAGTATTAGGTTGTTTTAAGACGGATGGAGATTGCAAGGACGCCAAATGTTTTTTCTTCTTCTGGAGTATAAAACTGGTAATATACCTCTTTCCCACGATCAATCTCAGTAATTCCCGGAAGCGTATGCTTGAGTCCTTCATTTTCTAGCATTGCCTTGAAACTAGGGTAGTGCGTCAAAGCAATAATCTCTAAACATTCTCCTGTATCTTGAAACTGGAGAAAGTCGCCGACTTGAAGTTCGGAAAACTTTCCTTTGCAAAGTCTCCCTTCTACCGTTTTCTTTCCTTGAAGGATCAAGGTTTTGTAAGGCTCCCCGACCGTAAAATAGATCGTCTTCATTATTTTCACCGATTCGTGTCTAAAATCAGGTTACTTTCTTTTTTTTGAGAGGAAGCCTCCTTCTCACAGGCGAGAAAAGGCGCCTTGTCCTCACACGATGGGAGTTATACCCATTCTCCCCAAGAAATCAAGCCTTCCTCTCCAGAAACCTCCCAAACGTTTCTCTTCTGCTGATATTAACAAAGAAAAAAATCTGAGATTGGAGAAACAAAAAAACCTCGCTGCTAAAGACACCACTCCAAGGCAATACAATAATTTTTTATTGTTCTGCTACTTTAGTGATTTTTTCAGCAAGTATTTCTTGTGCTTTTTGAAGCTGATTGTCGATTCCCTTTTCTACATAACCAGTAAAGTCAAAAGGAAGTTCCACGTCTGGCTGTATTCCTTTTTTGTCAATCGTAGTACCTTTTGGTCAGAACCGTTTCCCGATTGTATATTTTAGTGATGTTCCATCGTCAAAATCATAGAGAGTCTGAATTGAACCTTTTCAGAAGCTTTCAGTCCCGACAAGTTGAGCATTAAGCTGCTCTTTGAGTGCAAGAGATAGAATTTCACTCGAACTTGCACTTAATTTGTCAATCAATACTACTAGCGGGAATTTTTCAAGCTCTCAAAAACCTTTTGATTGATAATCTATTGGCTTAAAATTGGAGTATTTTGTCTTCGTAATAAGAGTCCCTTTTGGTAAGAAGTGTCCAGCAAGCTCCACCGCACTGGTTAGTAGTCCGCCACCATTTCCTCTTAGATCAAGGATGATCCCTTTTACTTTAGCTTCAAGAAGCTCTGAAATTGCTCTAGTAAAGAGCCTATTGGTTTGATCTCCAAAAATAGACACTTCGAGATATCCAAGCAAAACTCAGCTTTGATTCAGAATTTTTGATCTCACAGAAGGAACATCAATAATACCTCTTTCTACAACCTTTTCGAGATAGGATTTCTCACCGGTTTTCTCAACTCTCTCAAGAAAAAGCTGAACCTTCGTTCCTTTTGGTCCCCTGATTTTTTGAACCGCCTCCATAGTGCTAATATCCTTTGTCTCTCCCGTCCCGATCATAATAATTCTGTCTAATGGCAGAACACCCGCTTTGAAAGCAGGAGAATCTTTGACCACCTCTTCTACCTGAATGTAATAATCTTTTTTTCCAACTACGGCTCAGATTCCCTCTATTTGTCCTTCTCCTTCAAGTTCTGTTTGGAGCCCTGAAAATTGTTCTGCGTCAAGATAGGAAGTATAAGGATCTCCCAATCCATCAACGAACGCCTTGGTCGCATTTTCGATCATATTTTTCTGACCACTGAGGAATTCTTCCTTGTCATAATACTCTCCCGATAAAAGCTGAGAAATTTGTTCCATACGAAGATATTTATAACCAATTTCTGAGAGTAATGTATTTGTCGCTGCCGAAATTCCATATCCCCTCCAAAAAATGAGAGCCCCTCAAATAAACATCCCTAAAGTAAAGATAAGCATCATCTTTTCTCGTTCTCTGCTTTTTTTCCACATTGTGCTTGTAGTTATGATAAAAATCACTAGAACGAAGTGTAGCTATTTACTTAGAATTTGCAATGAAGAAACAAAAAAAAGCTGACCTCCCAATCTCATGAAGACCAAACCTCTATGATTACTTAAAGATTCTCGCTCTTATTACCATGCTTATTGACCATATTGGGTATTATCTTTTCCCAGAAATATTGGTCTTGAGATTGATTGGAAGAATTGCGTTTCCGACCTTCCTCTTTTTGGTTGGATTTAATGGTTCGTTTCGCTGGAGGCGGAAGCTTTTTTGGCGAGGAATAGGAATTCGAGCACTCACTAGCTTTGTCGCTTGGCATTTTAGCTTTTGATCCTTTGGAGCAAACATCCTGATTGCAATCCTCCTTGCAAGAGGACTTATGCATTTTTTACTAGAAACGAAAAACAAAACTCTTTGGTATGTTTCTTTTCTCTTACTACTCCTTAGCCATTCTCTGATGCTGAATTTTCTCGACTATGGAGCCTTATCTTTTTTCTTTGTCCTTCGATGACGGAAAGCATCTAAAGATAAACAGTGATTTTTTCTATGAATTCCTGTAATGATTTGGCTCTTCCTTCAAAATATTCAGGTTTTTGGATTCTGAAGAGTAAACGGAAACTGGACTCAATACTACATCCTCATAGCATGCTTTCTTATACTTATCTTACTCTTTCGGATCTTGACTAAGAAAAATTATACACTCTCTTGGAAATGATGGTGGAATAAAATCATTCTACGACTTTCCCAGCATGCACTTTTATTTTATGGAGTGCATATTATGTTGTTGGTCATCCTAGGATTGTTGAAGTTTGGGCGTTTATAGTTTTGGATCAGTTTTTATTTTTTTACCCTCTGCACTTCATAATAATCTCATTCAGTATGATAAATAAGCTGATACCACCAATCTTTATCTGAAAGCCTATTGTAGGAGGTTGGATGCTCTTTCCCTTCCTCTTGAAATTCCCCTTCTTCTCGTTTCATTGTCGCTCAATCTATAGGGAAGCTTCGTGTTCCATAAGCATATCGTGAAATATAGATAGCATTATCGTGATAGTAAACTGATGCAACTCCTCCAATTCCGGACCATAGGGCTTCCCAATTTTTATCCACTTCTCAGCTAAAGGGAATCAATTGTAAACCTTTATCGGAGCTTACTATTCCCAATAATTCATCTAAACTTAATACTTTAAAATCATCTTCTTTCTTTTCTCTAAATAGAGTATAACCTGCTTCTGACTTTGTGGCCCAACTATTGCTAGTCCATCTATATATCCAATTTTTGTCAGAACCGATACATCTTGCATATTGCTTTCATCAATTTCTACAAAATGTTTTACCTTCTCCTTTAAGATAATCTTTCCGCTGCTGATCATTTTTAGATCAATTATTATCCCAAAATTGGTAAGGATATGGGCTAAAAGTTTTTTCATCTACTGGAAATTTATAAGGTGGCAAGACTAAAAAACCCTCACTGTATCCTATTGCTCTATCAATGGATTGACTCCCTAAAAAACCAATAAGCTTAAAGGATGGCAATTTGTTTTTTTTCACCCCACTCCATTTTATGTTCGGGTCCTTAATTTTTGGATTTCCAGGAGAATAATAACTAGGAGTTGCACCAAAATAGTAATAATTTTCGTCTTCTAAGTAGCTATCAAAGATACCTCCATTGATATTTTTAATCTGATTTTCTGTGGGTTTTACGTATTCTGAGCTAAATGTCGTATATTTTCGATTTTTATCTGCATAGAAACTTCAGATATCGTAATCATTATACTCATATCTTCCATCGATAATATCTCCAATATTTAGTAAACTATAGTTACTAACATCTAGAGGACGATATTCCTTAGAAAGGCTAAAATATAGACTATCTTCTGATGAGGAGAAAGATTGTTTAAGACTGTTTCAAGTTTCTGGAATTATACTTCAAGTTTCTGGAATTATACTTCAAGTTTCTAACCCAATCTTTGGTTGGACATCAATACTCTCAACTTCTTGTAGAAAGCGGCTATTACTTTTTGTATAAGAAAACTTGTAAGTAAAAATACAACAAATTCCAAGTCAAAGGAAGATAACTATCAAGAAAATTTTCTTTTTCATTTTCTTCTGAAGAAAATTTAAAAAAATAAGTTCCCCAAAGATATACTCTAGGGAACTTAAAAATCAAGTTAAATCTATTCTATTGCTCTTTTGTCTGTACATGAATAAAGGAAGATGGGAACTTCCTACTATTTTGCGCAGCCCCATACCTTTGCAATACTCTTTCTGGGGATTCGTATGCATTCAGACTGAGAAAGTTATACTCAGTAATCACAACAGTATTACCATAATTTCTTACCTCATTTACAAAAACTACATGACCACTACCTCCTAGATTCCCATCAACATTTGACCCCATCACGCAATATTACCAACCTTTTGATTCAAGTCCACAGAAAATAACCTTTAAAAAGTAGCTTAGACTCCCAATCTTTTGCATTTCCTAAGGAATTACTATTAGATTTACCATAGAAGCTATTTTCAATTCCTCACATTTGGTTAATTTTTCATGCGCTTTTCTCTAAATATCAACCTAAAGTTGTAAAATATATTCCTACAATAAATAATTAAAAAGACTGAAAAATCTGAGTCATTAGGGAAGATTGATCTTTATCCTCAGATTTTTTTTTGTCTTCTACAGAAAAATGAACATCTTCTTGAACTTTATTTTTGTCAAACATAGCCACCTCATAGGATACCCCTGAAAATCAATGATCATTATCTGATTCTAGAGAAAGATTTGGAAACGTTTTTAAGGCTTCTTGATAATCGTAATCAACCTGTTTCAGTATCCAAAATTTTTCCGGAGTTCTGAGCACTCTAGATATTAAAATATCCCAAGAAATAGTAATATTTCTTTTCCCCTTTATGAGTTCATTAATTTCACTTACCCTTTTCCCAATATGAAGAGCAAAAGTTTTTTGTTTTCGTCATTGCTCTTTTAGGAATTTTTCGAGCAACTTTCATGGATGCTCAATCATATGATATATATTTCAGAAATAAATTTTTCACACATTTAGTGAATTTTATTTTTTCACTATTTCTATGAATTTTTCCTAATTAAAAATCATAAACTAATTATAAACCCTTATTATTTTTTTGCAAATATTTTCATATTTTCTATGAAACAGTGAATTTTACTGTTCAAACTTTTTAAATATTCAAAAAATTCACCAATTAATAGAAATAGTGAATTTTTAGAAGAAAGATATATCTACCCCTTTACAGAAAGTCCGACACTAAAAAGCTGAAGATTTCACCTTTTAGGATCTTTTTTCTTTCCATATAGCTCATCTCCCACAATTGGATAGCCTATCACGGAAAGATGGCTTCTTATTTGATGACGGATTCATTTCTTGATTTTTACGAGTAGAGTTGTGGTTTTATCCAACTCATTCCATTGAAACTCTACAATTTCTGTTTGCACACGATGATACCTTATATCAGCTTTATTTTTTTTATCTTCATTATCGATTACTACCATTTTTTCAGGAGCAAATTTATGATGAGCAATTGGAAAATCAATCACTAACCCATTCTTTTCTACCCGATACTTAATATCTCCATAAACCTCAAGCAAATAATACTTATGAACCATTCCCGCTTGTTGAAGAGTTTTATAATTCGCTTTAATTTCAGGAGTTTTCGCAAAATAGAGAAGTCATGATGTCGCATTATCTAATCTATTAAGAAGCCCTCGTTCTTCATCTTTGGTGAAAGTCTTGGAAAGTAGACTCATAAATGGATAACTTCAGCTTTTTTCCGATCATTCAAAGAGATATTCAAGAAAGGATTTTTCTTTTCCAAAAGTTGTTGGAATACCTCATGGTTTTCGAACATAGTAGCAAAATTCATCTTCGTATCGAGTTACTTTCATAGCTCTCTTAAAATAAAACTCTTGGATATCTTAATTACAACAAATTACAACAAGAAAAAAAACCTGAATAAAATTCAGATTTTCCTCTTTTTATTCTTCTTTTTTTTGATCTTTATCAAACGCTTCAATTACCTCCTGCAAAGTTCCTTTATACATAAAGTATTCTTCAGGGATTTCATCCACATCACCGTTGATGATTTTCTCAAATCCCGCAATGGTATCCTCTAGTTTCACATAAGTTCCTGGCATTCCGGTAAACTGCTCAGCCACCGAGAAGGACTGGGAAAGGAACTTTTCAATTTTTCTGGCTCTGTAGACCGTTACCTTATCCTCCACTCCAAGCTCTTCCATACCAAGGATAGCGATAATATCTTGAAGCTCCTTGTATTTCTGAAGGATTCTTTGGATTTCTTTGGCTACTTTATAGTGTCTTTCCCCTACTGCATCAGGATTCAAAATCAGAGAATAACTCTCAAGCGGATCCACCGCCGGGTAAATCCCCTTTTCAGCGATAGACCTATTCAACACGATCGTAGAATCAAGATGCGTAAAAGTCGTTGCAGGAGCAGGATCCGTAAGATCATCTGCAGGAACATACACCGCCTGCACCGAAGTAATAGACCCTTTATCCGTAGAAGTAATTCTCTCTTGTAAAGTTCCCATCTCACTCGCTAAGGTTGGCTGGTATCCTACAGCAGAAGGGATTCTCCCAAGCAAAGCGGACACCTCAGACCCTGCCTGAGTAAATCTGAAGATATTATCAATAAAGAGCAACACGTCCTTTCCTTCTTTATCTCTAAAGTATTCTGCCATTGTCAATCCTGTCAAAGCGACTCTCGCTCTTGGTCCAGGAGTTTCGTTCATCTGTCCATAAACCATCGCTGTTTTATCGAGCACTCCAGATTCCTTCATCTCGTGATAAAGATCGTTTCCTTCTCTAGTTCTTTCTCCAACTCCAGCTACTACAGATACTCAGCTATGCTCCGTTCCAATATTGTGAATCAACTCCATCATTACGACCGTTTTTCCTACACCAGCCCCACCAAAAAGTCAGACTTTCCCTCCTTTCAAAATTGGAGCAAGCAGATCAACTACCTTAATCCCCGTTTCTAAAATTTCAGCTTTTGTCGCCAAATCAGCGAAAACAGGAGGCTTTCTGTGAATTGGCCATTGTTCAGTTCAAGCAATCTGGTCGCTTCCATCAATCGTCTTTCCAAGCACATTGAAAATATGCCCCAAAACCTGAGGTCCAACAGGGACTTGAATCGGATTTTTGGTATTTTCGACTTCATCACCTCTTTTTAGTCCATCAGTAGACTCCATTGCGATTCCCCTCACGATTCCATTCTCTAGAATCTGTAGAACTTCAATTACAACCTCATTTCCGTTCGCATTTTTTGGTTTTACCTTGAGAGCATCATACACCTTTGGTGATTCCTCTTCAAAAAGTACCTCAACCACCACACCTTTTACTGAAACAATTTTTCCGTTCATTTTATATCTAAACTAAAGTAAAATATTTTATCCTTAAGGATTACCAATCTTCTAGATGGATTTCTTGTTTTAAAACATTTCCATAAAAATCCTCAACCTCTGCTCTCAAATTTGCAGAAGACGTTACAAAGCTTGTAGCTTGGAAAGAAAAGGTATTAACTAGTTTACCTCAGCTAATCTCTACAATTTTTCCTCACTTTACTCCTGATATTTCATCATCAAAAAGCAAACTAACATCGTATTTTCAGTCTTCAGTTTTTTCTACCCTGCTTTGCTCTTTTCTAAAAACTGGCGGGGTCTTATCTTCTGAAACGAGATTAATTTGCGTACTTACTGTTTTTGTAGCTCCAGCCTCATCAATTGCTGTAATTGCCAAGCTATGATTACCGTTTGGATAATTAGAAAGATCTATTTCTTTCGAGGCAAAAATTTCAGTACTATTATCAATAAAAGATTTCACCGTAGTTCAATCTAAAGTTATATTCACTTTTTTAATTGGTAGTGGCGATCTAATACTGTAAATCACTGCATTTTTCTTTGCGAAGCTTCACTGTCATTGAGGCTTAATAATACTGATTTGAATATTTTCATTGACACTTGGTTGCCTATTTTCACAGAAATTCTCTGGCTCTTCTGCGAAAAGATTCAATCCTCATGCAGCTCCTGTTCCTGCTTTTCCTTTTAAATAATTTTTGATATCTTCTAAGTCCATTTTATTGGGCATAAACGTTGAAAGCTGAATCAAATATCCTTTTTTCAACTGATCAGCAGGTGTGAGAGGACTCGCTTTACCATAGCATGAAGTATCTATCTCTATTTCTGTAATTGGTCATTCCGCTTCTTTTGGGAGATTTCCATTCCATCCGAGCGTCTGTCCAACAAGACTAGGAGGAGTAGTGTCTCCAGGAATTTTTCCAGAAACAAGAGAAATACTCAAGCTTGTTGTATCTTTATTTGCCATTTCCTCATTGGTAAGATAGTTATGTTCTAATAAGCTTGAGAGAAATGACTTTATGCTGTTTGCATGGATCGTTCCTCCATAAGCATTTCTGTTCATAGGAGTAGCATTTGCATTTCCAGCCCACATTAAAATGACTTTACTTGGGGTATAAGCTGCAAGCCATCAATCTCTTGGACGTCCTCATTTATCTGTTTTTACGTCAGAAGTTCAGGTTTTTAGAGCATATGTCAATCCTTTAACATTAAACTTTGTCACCCAACCTCCTAGTCTGTTATTTGGATCAGAAAGAATCTTCCACATCAGCGTTACAATTCATGGTTTTATGACATTTTGTTTTGTCTTTACCTCTTTTTTGTAGAGGATCTTGCCATCACTTGTCTTAATCTCAAGAATTGGATTTATTTCGGCAGGTGTAGGAGTAGAAAGGTGTTCATAGGCACCTGCAAGCTCCAACATACTTACTTCTCCTGCTCATAAAGCAAGAGGATATCCGTAAGAAATATTGTTCTTGATACCAGAAAGTCCTAAACTCTGGAGAAATGGTTTTACAACATCCTCTCCTCCAACTGCAAAGAACATCTTTACTGCGGGGATATTTCTACTGAATCCAAGAGCCTTTTTGAGAGGAAGCATTCCATCAAACTTTCCATCAGCATTATTAGGAGTATCCTTTCCTGCCCTGAATAAAATATCATAAATTGGAGTATCTATCGTAAGAGGAAGCTTATCAAAACCTAGTGCATACACCAGAGGTTTTATTGAAGATCCAGACTGCCTAGGATTTCTTACCATATCGTTCTGTCCCTGGATTTCTTTATTAAAATAATCAAGAGATCCAACGTATGCAAGTACATCTCCATTATGAGAATCTAAGTAAAGCATAGATCCATTTGTTGCACCATTCTCAAAGAAAGATGACTTATTATTCGTAAGTGCTGCTTCTGCTAGCTTCTGAACTTCATAATCTAATGTCGTTTTGACTATTAGTCAACCTTCCTTTGTGATTCAGGTTCCATATTCTTTTTCAATAAGATCCTTAATCCAGAAAATAAAATGAGGTGCCTTAATATCAAACTCACTTTTCTCAAAATTTTTGGTAAAAGACTCTATAATAGCTGCTTTTACTTCCTCTTCTGTAATCTTTCCATCATCGAACATTCTTCAAATTACAAATTCGGCTCTTCCATTTTCATAACTGATACGATAAGTTTTCCCATCCAAGCTTATCTCTGAAGGACAAAGTCCTATAATAAACTTCACAAGAACTTCCGCATTTTTCTTCGATGCAAGATTAGCCTGTAGTAAATTTTCTCTATATTTTGTCAAGACTGTAGATTTAATATTTCCTTCGAATGGATACTCTTGACCACTCGTATCAACAACCTTGAAAGATCCTAACAATAGGTGAGATTTATAGGGGTCGTATCTTGTAGGAGCTTTGGGAATTGAAGCAAGAATTGCTGATTCTAGAACTGTCAAATTTTTTGCTGATTTGCTGAAATAGGTCTTACTTGCAGCCTCAACTCCATAAGCATTATTTCCTAAGAAAACATAATTGAGATAAAGCTCAAGAACCTTATTTTTCATTTCATGCTTAACTTGCTCACTGTTCAGACTTTTATTTTCTAGTTTTATCTGTTTTTGTAGAACATTATTAAGCCTTTTAGCGAGGACAATCTGCTTTAATTTATAATCTACCTTATCAAGAAAACTACCTCCAAACGGTCTTTCCAGCTTCATTACGTTCGTAATCAACTGCTGAGTAATCGTTGACCCTCACCCTCCATTCTGTCCTAGCATAGTCCTAAATCCGGCTCTGAAAATCCCCATTGGATCTAATCCTTCATGCTCCCAAAATCTTTGGTCCTCTACAGAAACAATAGCATCAATCATATGTTGACTAATGTTTTTTAAATCAACATATTCTCTATTTTCGTCAAAAATCTTGTAGAGCTCGTGACCATTTCTGTCGGTGATAATTGTCGACTGCACCATTGTCATATTTTTTATTTGGCTTACATCAGGAAGGTTATTTAGTATTCTTAACTGTAAATACGCAAATCCTGAAAAAATTCCAAGAACTACCAGCCCTGCCACCATTCGTAAAATCTTCTTTACTCGCCTTTTCTCCTTCCAAGAAGTAATTTCCTTTCAGGAATTGAAAGGCTTTTTAATAAAACTTTTTGGAGTGTAGGCATACATTGGATTTCTCTGCATTAAATTAGCGATTAAATAAAACTAGAATAAAATGCTGTTTACTTATACGTATTCTATCTCTGAAAACAAGGATAAAATCTGATTTTTTTTGTAAGGAAAAAACACCTCGGATCAAGGTGTTTCTTCATATAATAAGTGACTTGTAACTTATGGATAAATGTACCCCACAATACCATCACGATTCGCATTTTCCCATCTCTGGGTAACAATATATTTTCCTGCATAGTTCATATCTTCAATAATCATTTCTCAGGAATCTGGATGATATTCCTTTACAATTCCAACATGTCCTGCATAACTTCTAAGCTGTCTATAAACAATAATTGCTCACGCTCTCGGAGTCGATCCAACATTATATCATGCGGCTTTTGCGTTAGCATACCAATCCCTCGCATTTCCTCCAAATGGTCTCTCCTGCTTGGTATCACTCGTATAGCTAAAGATTCCCGGAGCCTTCATCGCTGCATACCAAGTACAATATCCTACAGCAAATCCGTTTGAAATCTTAGGATTATAATACCATTGTCTGATAATAGCAGATTTCGCATTACCTGGATTAACCGCTGAAGCACTTCCACCATTGGTATAAACAACTGCCCCCTTTGTGTAAGTTGCTGTTTTCTTCGCTGTTTTTGGTTTAGCAACTTCATCTTTTGGTAATATTGGCTGAGCTTTTTCTAGTAGTCCTATATCATAAGCTCTCTGTTCTGTCACATTAATAAACAACTCCTGACCAGGATACAAGATTTCACTGTCATCAGAAAAGTAGTTGAAGGTCATCAAGTCGTCGATGTTGAGTCTATAAAACTCAGCAAAAAGTTTCAGACTTCGTTCTTTTTCTACAACATAAAGAATACCTTCTTCATTGTCACTTACAACCAATTTTTGACCAACCTTTGGCTGATCCTTTATCTTATTTAATCTCTGAAGATCCTTTATAGGAACTCAGAATTCTTTTGATATTTTTTCTAAACTATCACCTTCCTGCACGATATAAGAAACCACAGGAGATTCCTCACCATTATCAGAAAGAGTTATATTGTCTGGATTTATTCCAACATCCGATTCCTCCATTCAAAGGAAATCAGCATTAACAGGGACAGTAGCATCTTCTCCAGAAGATCAGAATGCATCAACATTCACTAGCACCACTGTAAAGAAGACAATCGAAAGGATTGTAAATAAAAGCTTTGTTTTACTTACCTTGGTTTTCCTTGTCATACAATAAATACAAGATAAATGGCGGAGGGAGTGGGATTTGAACCCACGAACCGAATAATCGGTTAACAGTTTTCAAGACTGCCGCGTTCAACCACTCTGCCATCCCTCCACAAACACATCAATTTACTACATATAACCTACTGGTTGAACAATTTGCAGTAGACAGTATATGTAAATGCTCTTGATTTTCAAGACAAAAATGCTACATTAGATTCACTAGTTCTTTAGTGAACTTATTCAGGTTTTTAATCAATAATTTATTTTTAATTTTAAAATAATGTCTACTTCCGACAAACTAAAGATATTTTTTCCTCTTCAGCTCTGAGAAAACAACTCTATTCTTAGAAAAAAATCTCAGAAAATAGAGAAAATCACTCCGGAAATCAGGGAATTCTGAGAAATACTCCTTGAACTTATGCGAGAATATGATGGAGTCGGGCTTGCCGCTCCCCAGATTTGAGAAAACATTGCCATGATTGCTACTACTCAGTGGAAAAAGGTCCCACAGGGAAAAAATGCAGACAAAGATTATTTGGGAGAAACTTTACTCATTAATCCTGAAATTGTAGACAAATCAAAGGAAATACAAATTTCTGAAGAAGCCTGTCTTTCTCTCCCATGAAAAAGAGGAAATGTGAGGAGACATGAACGAGTTATTGTCAAATTTCAAGACCTCAAGGGTAAAACAAAAAAACTGAAATATTCTGGATTCAACGCCTGTATCATACAACATGAAATAGATCACCTTGAGTGAGTTCTTTTTACCGATAAACTTATTTCTGAATAAATGTCTAAAATAAACAGATTAGCCTAAGAAGGGAATATTGTAGCACTTTTATTCATCATTAGAAGAATATTAATAGGAGAATGGAGGTCTTTGGCAAAGAAACACTCATTTTATGCCTCTTAAAGATCATTTTTCCTCCTGTTCTTTCTTTACCTACATAGCACCAATTAAGACTATTCAAGAGCCCTTAGTTGATGGCAAACTTTTCTAAAGGTGCAGGTTTCACACTTCCAACTTTCTGCTGTTGGAGAAAATGAAGAAGAAGGAAGTGGTTTATTTTTTACAGGATCTTGATCTACTAGAAAGGTACTTTGAAAGCGCGTATCTTGTTTGATTTTTTCAATCACCATATCAATATCTTTTTGTTCGATATTTCCTCCATAACTATGCATACTTGGCAAAAAGATTTCGTATCCCTCGATCATTATGTCTCACAATACGGGCATTTTTTTCTTTTTTAGAAGAAGCTTGAGTGCATAAACTTTAATCTGATCCGCAATATCAATAGGATACTGAGGTTCTTTTCCTGATTTTCGGTCTAAAATAAGATAACGATTTCCTCAAAAAATGATTCAAAAATCTGGACTCGCCATAATCGAAATATCTTTAAGATCCTGAATTTTATCAATCTCTACTTTCATAGCCTCAAAGTCAGGATTTTTTGGATTTTCAATGTATATTGCATTAGAATTTCTCATTCATTCCTGGATTCTCTCAATCCATGGAGAGGAAATCAAAGCATCTAAGTTAGCAAATACTCTCTGAATCGTCGGCTCCAATCTCTCATCAATATTTTCGTGATAAAAATGCTCACTTAATCCTCCCCAAGATTCAAAATTCAGTGTTTCATAATCTTTTTCCTTTGAGAGTTCAAATTCATACCTCATCTCCTCAGCGATTCCTTCCTTAATTTTTTGGATATTTTCTGCAGTAGCCTCTCCTGCTTGTAAGAGTTTTAAATAATCGGAAATCAAAAGATGTGTCTTCTCCCCCATCCACATTTCCAGAGATTTGAGTTTTTTTGAAATGAGGGTATTTCTTCGGAGTTCTTCGTTAAAGTTTTTGAGTGCAAAAGTATAATAGTTGAGATAATATTTCTTTTCACAGTATTCTAAGAGTGTAATCCTCGTGTTTGACCAACTAAGCTTATTCATCTTTGATTTTTTGTGAGAAGAGTAGATCATCTTTTTTTAGAAAAGCATTTAAAATCAGATACTTTGGTTTTATCATTGTAAGAATAAAAAACAAGGGAAAAACATCTCTAATGTAAAATATCTTGCATTCTCTTCTTAAATCACTAATTTGGGAGGTGAATTTTTATCACAGTTGATTGAAAAGGTAAACGATGTGAGGATATGTGGACACGCTACTTCAAAATATCCCTGAATGGCGAGATCAGGCAGGAGCACGGCTTTTTGCGTTTCCGCTTTCATTACTAAGGTGAGAATTAATCCTCCTTTTTTTGATTATTGTTTTTGTCGTTATCTATCACAGGTTTAAGTCTAGGAAACAGGTTTTTACGAAGTTTTGAAATAGTTTCATCCTCTTGTTTGAGATGATGTTTGAAAAGATCTATGATTTCTTTATAGAAATTATAGGAGAACATCAGAAATATTGGGTAAAATCTTTTGTAATCTGAATGTTTTTTGTGATTCTGTTTTCAAATCTTATGGGAACACTCCTTGACTTCGTAGGGATTGCGTTTCCTGGTTTGGAAGAATGGATTATTGCTCCTACAACCGATGCTAACTTTAATATTGCGATGGCGGTGGTGTCAGTTCTTCTGATTCTTTATCTTCAGATGAAACACTTGTGAGTTGGGAAGTTTTTTTATGAATATGTTCCTCTTTTCTGAAAAAATATTATTACTATAGAAAGGGGTACGATGCCAAAACTCGTATATTATCCGCTGTGGCTGTTTGCTAAACTCTTTGATATTCTGATTTCCCTTTTTGTAGGGGCGCTCGATATTATTGGAAACTTTGCTAAAGTAATTTCGCTTTCCTTCAGATTAACAGGTAATATGATGTCGGGAACGATTTTGCTAGGGATGCTTGTGATGGGACTCAAAGCTTTGACGAGTTCAATGACGGGATTCGAGTTTCCAATCCTCTTCCCTTTGATCATCGTATTGCAAGGGGTCTTGGTTGCGATCATCCAAGCTTTTGTATTTGCACTTTTGACGGCAATCTTTATAAAGGTTGCTACTGAATAGTGTGGATCGGACTGCTAAGCTAGTATCCCCCTTTTGAAAAGAGGATTGATTACTAGGGAGGGGAGCTTACTGGTGATGGGATTCAGAATTATTCTTGTTTTTTATCTTTTATTCTTATAGAAATTATGGGTACATTAGGATTTGTGTGAGCAGGACTTGCTGTTGGATTGGCAGGTATTGGTGCTGGACTTGGAGAAGCGATGATCGTTGCTGCAGCACTTAATGCGATTTTAAGAAATCCAGAAATGAAAGGAAAACTGATGACTTTCATGATTCTCTTTATTGCGCTGGATGAATCAGTAGCGATCTATGGATTAATCGTGGCGTTTAAGATTTTGGCGGTAGATCCTACTGCGATGACGAATCCTTATATGTATGTTGCAGCGGGGCTTGCTATTGGGCTTCCTGGACTTGCGGTTGGAATTGGTGAAGGATATTTGGCGAAGGTTTCTATTGATAATATGGGAAAGAATCCTGAACTCAGTTCAACTTTTATGGTGCTTACCATTCTTGGACTTGCACTTGTGGAATCAGCTGCGATTTATGGATTGATTGTAGCATTTAGATTGATTGGATAAGTCAGGATTTATTTTTGATACTAAGGCAAGATGGATATTCATTGAGATTTAGTGATTGCGGGGATTATCAACTTTCTTGTGCTGGTGTTCCTTTTTAGGAAGCTTCTGGGAGACAAGATCGTTCAGGAAGTAGAAAAGAGGAGGACCATGCTTGAAAAGTTAAAGAAGGCTGATGATGAATACAAGAAGATGATTGAATTTGCTCGTAAAGAGTCAGATTTGATTCTTGAAAAAGCAGAAAAGACAAAAAAAGATATGATTCATGAAGCACACTTAGTAGCCGAAGAGGAGAAGTCCAGGATTCTCAAGCAAGCTCATCACAAAGCGGACTTGATCGTCAGTGAAGCAAAGCAAGACACGGATAAATTGGAGAGAGAGCTGAAAGAAAGTTGGGTTGCTTCGGTAAAAGAAACCTCCAAAAAGGTCGTAAAAAGACTCCTCAAGCATGATAAGGTGCTGGAAGATGAATACTTTGGAGTTTTGGTAGAAGATTTGAAAGATTAGTAAAGAAAAAGAGTTTTCCTCCTGTAGGATCTCTTTTTTCAATAGAAGGAAAAAATGGGGAATCAGGATTTTTTCATTTTTACTTGCACTCCTAGAGGAGGCTACTTGATTCAAATAAGATGAATAGCTCCAATAATGTTCAGTATTCTGCTTTAGTGATACAAAAAATTTCCCAGATCTAGCTCGCTATAAAAATGGTGGCTCTGTTGCCCCGAGACCTGGAGATATTTTGTGTCTATCTGGAGGGGAGGGAAATTATGGGCATGTTGCCATTATCATGGAAGTGAACAAGACTTACATTAAAATTGCACACCAGAACTCTGGAGATCGATGGGATGCAATTGGAGCAAGTCCTAAGATAAAAGATACAAAAGTTGCCAATCCTTCAGGATATACAGTTCAAGGATGGTTGAGAATTCCTACCTATCTTAATGACCTTCCTAATCCTCCAATTCCAGAGTATCTCAAGTAAATCTCAATGTAAAAATCCTCTAGAAAAACTAGAGGATTTTTTCCTGAAATTATTCTTGAATTGAAAAGGTTCAAATTGCTTGGTATACGCTATCCACAAAGTCTCAACTTTCTCTCTTTACCTTTGAGTAACGTTTGGTATAATAATTATTCATACCTGGATCCTTACCTCCCAAAAAACAATATTTATTATTACACCCAATAAAATCATAATAACTTCGATCGCTATATTTTTCATATTCGGACTTTGACTTAATAAAAAGTCTAAAAATAGTATAGGCTCTCGGGTTCATGGTCGCTAATGGTCAATTGAAACTTCAAATTCCATCATCTGGAAGAGTAAAATATACCGTAACATGTTGTTTTTGAACTCCTATCCCTATCTGACCGTCTACCCACTCAGATCATAGCAAAACCTGAAACCCATACACTTCATTCCTATACAAAAGTTGGTCGCCAGTTTGGGTGATAACATCCCCGCTATTCGCTTGAGTAATCAAGGCTATCGCCCCGGTGTAGCCTTTCGGTATCCAAGCATCTGCTAAATCTTCTTTCAGAGTTCCCGCCTCTTTCTGTTCTCAGCTTTCGGTTGCTTGGTGAGATCAAGAGAGCGGGAGTTCTTCCTCTCAAGGAGCAAGTTGACTACCAGTAAAGGATCAGTTTTCTTCTTGTTGCCCTGTGTGAGTGAGCACTTCTTCCTGGGGAACAGGCTGAGAAAGCAATCAACAGCCCGCCAGCAGCGAAGCCGTCGCAAGAACAGCAAGAGAAAGGAGATAGTTCTTCATCGAATGGTCTTTACTAAGGTAAAAATTCCCAATGAATATACCAAATCCCCGATTAAAAACAAGCGTTTGATGGGAATCAGGATTTTTTCATTTTCTCTTGAAAAAGCTTTCAGAGTTTCTACATTGGGGGTAGAAAACTTCTTCGTAGCAAGAAGTAACATCACAGAGCCTGAAGGTTGCTCTGGGTAGGCTTTCATCTCTTCGGAGTATGGTCGTCTTACCTTTAAGAAAACGAGAAGGAATTGAACAGGAAAAGAAGGAAAACTGACCCTTTCAAGGGGTTGCGGTGAAGATTGAGAAGAAAAAACTTTTGTCACTTTGCCCTCAGAGACGTTTTGAGCCGTTTGTCAGATGACAAATCGTTCCCAGAGACGTTTTGAGTCGTTTGTCAGATGACAAATTGCCCACAGAGGCGTTTTGAACCATTTGTCAGATGACAAATCGTCTATTTCTAGCGGATTTCACAAAAAAATGGAGTTTTCTTTCGTTTCCGAGGTAACCTGATGAAGAATATTCAGATTTTTTATCTTTTTATTATTACATCATGGAAAAAATCGTAAAAATCAATCATCTCAGACTTATAAGACTCAATAATGCAGAATATGGAGCATTTATGGACTCGTTTGCGAAGCTGATCGAGCAGGCGACGATCGCCAAGGTTGGGATTACTGAGGAAGAACGAAAAGCGTTTAAAGCAAATGTCAAGAAAATGATTGACGCGAATGGGCAACTGAAAAAAGATCCCAATTCTGAGGAGATCAACAAGTTGGACCAAGAACGTGATCAGCTTTTAACTTATTTTTTTACTAAGATTGCTGCAGAAATGCGTTCCCCTGATCAAGCGTTGGAAGCGGCAGCAACTGCATTGGGGGATTTTTTGGTAGCGTATCGTGGGATTCAAGGGAAAGCGAACCGTCAGGAAACGCAGCTGATCAAGAGTTTACTTTTGGATGCTGAGCAGGCGAAGTATACACCACATTTACAGACTTTAAAGCTGAATGTGGTCTTGGCAAAGCTCAAAACTGTCAATGAAAGCTATGAAAATTTACTCGACACGCGCACGAATGAAGGGCAAGCGACATTGATGATCGTGACCAAACCCCTCCGCAAGGAACTTGACGAACACTATGAAATACTCAGCACGAAACTCTTTGCTGTGAATGTAGCGAGTCCTACACCTGAGAGCGAGAAAGCGATAGCGGATTTGAATCGTTTGATCAAAGCGACGAAATTGGCTTGGAGGCAGAGGAACGGGTTGGTGCATTTGCATCCTGAGGATTTGGAGGATGAAAAAGAGAACGAAAGTGAAGGATAAGAGCTTTATTTTAGATAAAAGAAAAGATCCTGAAGGGTATTCAGGGTCTTTTTGTGGTTTTTTGGGAGGGAATTATACTTGCAATCACTTTAAAACATTATAAGTGCACCCGCATTTATAATAAAATATAAACAAGTAAAAAAAAGAAAGGAAAAAAAAATGAAAGCAAAGAAGATTGCATCAGTATTGATGCTTATCGGAATGTTCGTGGTTGTAGCTCTCTTGAGCTCCTGCGAGAAACAAGAAGTGGAAGAAGTTGTAGTTACTTCTTCAAATCAACAAGCTGGAGAGCAAGCATCTCCTGATAGCTCGGTTGCTCTACGAGCGGCAACTTTGGCGAGTGATGTAACCTACTACTCAACTCCAGGAACTTATGAATGGACACCTAACAGTTCTCGCAATACTCCCTTAAAGGAGATTTGTGGAACTGCTGAAGGAGGTATCATCAAGGCTCAGATTTTCTTCAGAGTTGGTAATACTTTCCTTATAATGATTACCAAACAAGATGGTGGAGTCTTTAGGAGCCCTGGAACTGCTTACATTAAATCAGGGGCAGTTTGTGGGAAAAAAGTTGCTCAAATTAAATACTCAAGTGGAAAGTCGGGAGTTCTAATAGGCTTTACTCCTACTTTTACTCAAGGGTATGAGCATTTCTATCCCATGGTGATTGATGAGAAGTCGGGTGGTCGCTATTATGCAGAACCTATTCTCGTTTATACGCAACCATTGTACTTGAATGATTTTGGGACTTATGGAAAATCCCTTGGGACTGCTAATGGCGTTGATGTATTCTGTAATTCTTTGATCTATAAAGGCAAAGTATTGAAAGAAAATCAAAATGGGGCAGATCATCAGTGTACTAAATTTTGTCTCCGTTATATTGAACAAGTATATCAGGAAAAAATTGTGCATTATTACCGGGCATCAAGGTGGTTCTATGATAACAAAAACTTCTCAAACTTCAAAAGGTATAATAATGGCGGATCAGTAGCACCGCGGGTAGGCGATATTCTTTGTTTTGGTAAGGGAACTAAAGACAAAGATGGCAAATATTTGGGACATGTAGCTGTTATTATGAAGGTATCGGATACTTACGTAAAGATTGCTCAGCAAAATTCAGGTGATGGTTCTGCTCAAAATCCTCAGTGGTATCCAATTGGAGGAAAATTAAAAAGATCCGGGAATACAATAATTTATCCAGATTCAAAATTCGAAATTCAAGGATGGATGAGGTATCATAAACAATGATTAAGTCATCAAAAAAAGCCTCTAGGTTTTCCTAGAGGTTTTTTCTTAATTTTTTACATCAAAGATTTCTAGAGTCTCAAAGATATCTTTATTCCTTTTACGATACTCTCACTCAAAAAGAAGCTCTAATTCTTTTTGACTAAGAGGTCTTCCTAAAAAGTAATATTGATTATTCTTTCAAAGGACAGAGGAATAGGTTTCTTCATCGAAAAAGGCATCATAGGCTTTCCCTTTATGTAAGTTGGCTATATAATTTTCTGTTTTCTCGTGATTCTCATAAGATTGAATAATAATTTGACCTACTCATATAGAGTTTCGATCCATACCACTTATGGCCCCAGCATTTGGTATCCCGCCTTTTCGATCATAGGGGAGATTAAAAATAATATGGGTTTCTTGTATGCTAGCAGCCTCAGATGTTTGAGCTACCCCAATCTGCCCCCCTTTCCATGCTTTTCCAAGTTTTACCTGAAACCCATACACTTCATTTCTATAGATGAGGGAATCTCCCG
>ERZ773010.60-NODE-60-length-84964-cov-9.002944_pt1 | contig 84964 bp, 77 predicted proteins | sample MGYA00580842_ERZ773010 | MGnify/ENA primary metagenome ERZ773010 (study PRJEB29015, sample SAMEA2737982) | human oral metagenome | biome: human oral; feature: human-associated habitat; material: dental | place: China | collected 2107 ... | reverse complement strand
CTAAAAATTGGGTAACTCTTAGTTTAAAAAATATAAGAAATTTTAAAAATAAAAACTTATTAAGATAATAAAAATAGATGTGTTTTTACCTCATGCCAATTAACCTTATGCACCCAATTTATCATTCATTTGAATTGCCGACTGATACTACATGAATGGAAATCCCTGAATTTTCTCCTCATGCGTATGAGGTAGAAGTTGCTGAATATAAGGGAACAACAAATAAAGTCGTTATGATTATTGTTTGAAAATGAGGGACAACTTCGGGCTATCAAAATAAATATATCACGATTGCTTCAAATCTAGCTGAGAAATATGGAGTGAGTGTATTCGTGGTTGAGAACCCATGAATATCTCGAGATGATCCAAGGCTTTTTGTTGAGTGTGCGATGGGCTTTGTTGAAGAACAGATGAAAAAATCTGGTTTTGATGATTGGGAGATCTATGGGATGGGACATTCAGCAGGTGCACATTTTTGGGGGAGGTTTGCCCATCTTTATCCAAATGTTTCAAAACTTTTGCTTATAAACCCTGTGGTTTCCGTAAATTTTACAAAGCTCAAAAAAGAGCTCCAGACATATCAAGGAGAACTTTTTCTGATTCAATGAAGTAAAGATCATGATTTCTTTTATAACCCTCTTTTAGACCCGATCAAAACTGATAAAAAGCAGGTTATAATCTTGGAATGAGTAAATCATGAATTTTCAAATGAAGGAGGTTTTGAACTCTTTTTAAGTCTTGCAGAAACCTATCTGTTCTAACTTTTTTGAACTTTTATTGAAGCTTTTTCGTGAGAAGTGATCTGGCTTAATCTTAAATTTTACTGGAAAAGAGAATTTTCAGATTTGAAAAACTTTTTCATAATTTTGTCATATAAAAGTCTGATTTTCTTGCAACTCCTTCTCAAAACTGTAGACTGATAGAACTTTATTATCTGGTAAAATAAAGATGGTTGCTTTTCAGATTTTTTGATTTTCTGTGTATTGGTATGGGATTTTTTATGCGGTCGCCTTTCTTTTGTGATACTTTTGACTGGCATGGATAGGAAAGAAAAGGTGGTTTTCAAATCTTCCTCAGGTTCAATATTTTCTGACTGAAGGTTTAGAAAATCTGATTTTTGCTATTGCTATGGGGGTTTTGGTAGGAGGAAGACTTGGGCATGTGTTGATCTATGGAGAAGGCTATTATTTCGCTCATTTAACGGAGATTTTTAAGGTTTGGGAAGGTGGAATGTCCTTTATTGGAGGGATTTTCGGGGTCGTGATCAGTATTTTTTTGCTTTGTCTGATGAAAAGAGTTTCCAAGAAGGAATTTTTGGTTCTTTTTGATTTGATGCTTATTTTTGTTCCTTTGGGGATTTTTTTTGGAAGGTTTGGGAATTTTCTTAATCAAGAATTGTATGGAATCCCGCTTGCGGAGCTTCCTGATCGATTAGGTCAGTTTTTTTCTTCTTTAGGGCTTTGACACTACTATCCTAAAGTTGATGGTTTGTTTAGGGTAAATACGAACTTTATTTCTATGGCATTGGAGGGAATTTTGCTGTTTATGATTCAGGTTTTGGTCTTTTTTGGTATGATTAGGAAAAAAGAACGAAAAGTCTGAAGCTTAGCGACGAATTTTTTGCTTTTTTATTCGTTGATCAGGTTTTGACTGGAATATCTTAGAGCAGATAGTCAGCTGGAATTTATAGGTTTTTTTACCAAAAGCCAGCGGTTTTTCCTTGGGTTTATGGGTATTGCACTGGTGCTTAAGTGGTTTCTTCGTAGGGAACAGCATTTATCTCTTTTCAAAGTTTAATGTTTAGTATCACTCTTAAATTTTTGGAAGCGGTGAAGCGTAATAACTCGACAGAGTGGCTCCATGCTCATCGGGATCTCTATCAGCAAGAAAAGAAAAGATTTTCTCAGTTTGTAGAGGCTTTTTTGAGGGAAGTAAAAAGTATACATCCGATATTGGAGGATTTACAGGTCAAGGATTGTATTTATAGGTTTAATAGGGATTTGCGTTTTTCTAAAGATGGGAAGCCGTATAAAGAAAACTTTGGAGCGATCTTCGCTTACTGAGGAAAAAAGTCAGATTTCCCTTGTTTTTATTTCCATTTAGAGCCGGGAGCGAGTTTTTTGGGTGGAGGAGTCTATATGCCGACGTCAAGTTCAGAATCGAACGTCAGGAAGCATCTTTTGAGGAATTATCATAGGCGAGAAAAGCTTTCTTGAGCTCCTACATTTAGTGAATTTTATCGTCTCTGGGACGCTCCTCATCATTACAAAACTACTTGGAAATTGAAACAGCTCATCAAAACTGACCCCACGCTTCTTTCAGATTTAAGTCCTGCTTTGAAGAAATATTGCCTTCTGGATGAGGCGAATCCTTCACAATCTCCAAGATCTTCATCGTCAAGTGAGCAAGTTTTGAAGCAAGTCGCTTATTTTAAGGATTGGATTTTTGAGCATTCGCTTTCTGATGCTGAGCTTTGTGAGCAAGAGCTTTTGTGAAAGTTTGTTGAGGCTTATCGCTTGATACTTCCTTTGTTGGAATTTTTGGAAGAAGCGTATTTACTTTAGATGTATTATGGTGTTTGTATGCAGAGTCTTGTTTTCTCCTGAGCTCCAGAGAGAATTGATACGTGGTTAGTAAAGCAGTTTCCTTATTCTAGGAGCTTTTTCCATCATATTATTGAGAGAAAGGGGATTTTTCTCAATGGGAAACCCGCAAAGAAATCAGTAAAACTGAAAGTAGGTGATCAGATTAAAATTGATAACCTAGAAAGATATTTGTCTCCTGTGATTCTTGAGGAAGCACCTTCTATTGAGATTCCGATCGTGAGAGAAACCGCTGATTATCTGGTTATTAATAAGCCGAAATGAGTTTTGTCGCATCCCAACAGTATTTGGGAGGTTGGCAAGCCGAGTGTCGTTGGCTTTCTTTATCATCATTACAAAGAGCTTCCAAGCATTGGGAATTTTATCAGAGCTGGACTGCTGCATAGGCTGGATAAAGATACTGATGGACTGATGATTATTGCAAAGACTGAAGTCTGACTTCAGCATTTTAAAGCTCTTTTTAAAGCGAAATCTGAATCTGAAACCCTTGAGCAAAAAGACAAAGTTCCGCTCAAAAAGCGATATCGTGCAATTTGTGAAATTATGCCGGAGGGAAAAAGGTTTTTGGATGAGATTGAGGGGAAGTTGCCGTTTATTATCAGCGAGGAAGTGAGAGCGAAAGTCCCTAATGCCCTTCCAAAGCTCGGAATCACGCAGATTGAAAAAATAGAAAAAAAACCTGATGGGAGGATTCAGCTTTTTCTCCAGATTTTTACTGGGAGGACGCATCAGATCAGATTTCATCTGAGTAATCACGGTTTGCCGATTGTTGGGGATTATCTCTATGGGAAGGAAAGTCAGGAAGCGATGCAACTTACCGCTTATCAGCTGGAATTTGAGGATTTAGGAGGAGAGAAGATAACGATAAAAATTGATTAGTTTCCTCTTGCAAAATCTCTAGCTTTTCCTAGACTGAACAAAAGAAAAAGTCAGATTTTTATCTTCTTTTTGCTTGCTGATGAATGAACAGGTTTTTGAGCAGATCAAGAGGGTTAATGAATACTGAAAAGAGTATTGGCATGCTAGAGAGCTTGCGAAGGCTTTGGAATATTCTGATTTTACTAACTTTTCCAAAGTGATCAAAAAGGCGGAAATTGCCTGTAAAAAAAGTGGTCAGGCTACGACAAATCACTTTAGCGAATTTACGGAAAAAGCAAAAATAGGTTCTGGTGCGACGAGGGATTTAAAAAGCTGGAAATTGAGTCGTTATGCTTGCTATCTTATTATTCAAAATGCAGATCCGAATAAGGAAATTGTAGCTCTTGGGCAAAGTTATTTTGCATTGCAGACAAGGCAGCAGGAGCTTTCTGCTCAGTATCTCGAGGATCAGAAAAGGCTTGAGCTCAGAGAGGAGGTCACCAAGCACAATAAGAAGCTTTTTAGCACGGCGAGGGGAGCTGGCGTTTATGACTATGCGACTTTTTACGATTCTGGGTATCAAGGGCTTTATGGGCTCAAAAAGAAAGAAATTATAGAAAAGAAAAATCTGAATCCCGATGAGAATATGCTTGACCATATGAGTAGTGAGGAATTGGCTGCGAATCTTTTCCGTGCAACTCAAGCTGAAGCAAAGATTAAAAGAGAAGCCATCAGAGGACAAGAAAAGGCGAGTCAAGCTCATTTTCAAGTAGGACAAAAAATCAGAGCTACCATCAAAGAGCTCTGAGGAACGATGCCGGAAGATATTCCAGCGGTAGAAGACATCAAATTTGCGAGGAAAAGGCTAGAGGAGCTAGAAGTCCAAGATGCACAGCAGATGCCGAGTTTCGTTCAGCAGCTTGGTGAGAAGTTAGAAGAGCAAGAAATGGTCAAGTATGAGAAATTGCCTGATAACATTCAGCTTTTGGAAGCTTTGGCAAAGATTATCAGAGGTTATCCTGGAGAGAGGCTTCTGCTTTTGGGAGAGAAGAAATTTAAGCTTTCCAGCGAGGGGATGAGATTAATTAATGCTGTAATGGATAGAAGATAGTCAGTTTTATTTTACTATAAAATATCGTGTATCATGTGGATTCAACGATTAACAACTTTATTGAGATTCCCTTTTTCATTAAAGCAAATTATAAATCGTATAATATTTCTCATCTCAAGAAAAAACAAAATCTTGCCATATCGCCCATTACGACTCCTTTTTTATTTATCTGATATCTGTAATTTACAATGTAAAATGTGCCCTACTCATACGGTTTCAGATGTATCCGCTTTTGATTACAAAAAAACAGATTTTGGAATTATGAAATTTGACACATTTTCTCGCATTCTACAAAACTTTCCAGAAGCTACATTAGTAATGCTTGCTGGAGTTGGAGAACCACTTCTAAATCCAGATTTTCTTAAAATTATTACTTGCTGTTCAGAATCAAGGAAAAAAATAAATCTGGTAACTAATGGAATATTATTAAGTGAAGAAAAAATGGATGCGATCTGTAAAAATCAATGGTTTAATGAAATTTCTATTAGCTTAAATGCATCGAACGAAGCAGATTACAATAAAATCACTCACACAAATAACGGGCATTACGATGCTGTTATCAAAAACATAATAAAAATTGTGAAAAAGAAACAGGAAACAAATTCTAAAGTAAAAATTATTGTAAGTGCCGTGTGTAGTAATGAATTTATTGAAAAAATGTATGATTTTGCTTTCCTAGCATCTCAACTTCAAGTAGACAAGATTGTTTTTCATAACTATATAAATTTTAACATTATTGAACAAAACGATCAATGGACAGCTCTTGATTCCTCAATAAAAAGACAAAAACAACTCTTCAAGCAAATTCAAAAAATACAAAGTGCAAATCTCAGTTGTAAAAATATAGAATTTCCAAAAATTAACATAACACTTCCATCCCGTTTTGAGAAAAAATGTGAACGATTCTTTAAATCACTCTCTTTTGATGCCTATGGCAATATTGGCAGTTGTGGTAGAGTAATGAATCCAAATAGAAGGTACTGAAATATCTTAACATGAGAGGAAAAGGATATTCGGAATGGGAAGTATATGCAATATATGAGAGAGCGTTTTTTGGACAAGGGAAAGGATATACCTCAATGTTGTCGCAACTGTGTGGAAAATTTTTAATGAACTACAGGACAATTATGAAAACAATAACTTTCATCATCCCCTCAACACTACAATCTTCCTACCTTTCTCCTCTTTTAGATTTTTTGATTGAGATATGAATAGGAGAAATTATTGTAATAGATAACTCAAAATGAGAAACTCAAATTAATGTAGAAAACTATAAATACACTGTCACGATTCTGCAGAAAAACACATGAGGAGTTAGTTTTGCAAAAAATCAAGGGGCACTGCATGCAACATCAGATTATCTCTATTTTTTAGATGATGATATTTTTCCCCTTGATCCTCCATGTTGGCAAAAAGCGTTGCATCGATTGCTCTCCCAGGAAAATGATTTTGTATGTATATGAGGGAACATCCACATTCCCCCATATTTTCTTATCCCACACCTCTATCAAAAATATGCCTACTTTTATGGAGAGAAACATATTTGAATGTATGATCATTTTACAAAGCAGTATTTTTGATGAGCAAATCAGATTTTTCAAAGAAAGACTTTTTTAGCCTACTGAGGCTTCCCGGAAAGCTTTGGACACCATGCGGACAAAAGAGGACAAAATGAGGAAATCTTTCTTCAAGAATGTTTATTACAAAATCAATATAAACTTTTTTTCAAGTCCTGACTAGATGTAATTCATTATGGAGTTAAAGAATTCTCTGAAGAGGAGTTTATTACGAGACTAAAAGCACAAGGGAAGGCAGACTATCTTCTAGACAAACAAATAAATCCACACAGATTACGGACAAGAACTCTCAAGTATCAGATTTCACTTTTTTTTCAAAAATTTATTTCATTAAATTTTTATGATAGTATTAGATACAAAGCCTATCTTGCTCATTAGAAAACGGACTCACCTTTCAGGCAGCGAAATTGATGGCTGGAATAAGCTTCGAAAAAGAGAAAAGGGCTCTTTATTTTCTTCCTATGATTGGGTTAAAGCTTGAGCAAACAGTATAGAACAATGAAAAAAAATTATTGTAGCATTGGGATATCACAATAATAAGCTTACTTTTGTACTTCCTCTCGTAATACAAAAATTATTGTTTGTATCACTCGCATACTCTCCAAATAGAAAATTTCTAGATCAAAGTTGTATTTTATCACAATCAGATATGTTATTACCTTTTTTCATAGATCAGGTTAAAGCATCGATCAAAAACTTCATACTTTACGAAGTATCAGAGCCACTAAAAGAAAAACTTTCACACCTCGAATCTCCGACTCTTATAGAACATTCTTCCACCAGTTTCTCTCTTGAGATTCAAAGGTTATGACCATATTATAATTTTTCAAAAAAATCTTTTAAAGAATTATTAAGATTACAAAAACAAGTGAACTTCCAATTAAAAATCTTATCCTCATCTGAAGTCAATCCTACTCATATTTTTGAGTTTGAAACAATAAGTTCAAAATTCTGAACTTCCAAGACGGTATTTCAACAGATAAAACATCAAAAATTTTTTACGGAGATAATAAAAAACCCGTATATTAAAGTTCATTTACTTACAAAAGGAAATGAAATTATTGCTTTAGATCTCTGAGGAAGTCTTCATGGAGAAGCCTTTTCCTTGTATCGTGCCTATCTCCCCAAATACCACAAATACTCTCCATGAAATATTCTCCAACACAAACAAATACAAGAAATTATAAAAGATAAACACTCCTCTTACCATTTATATCGTGGATATACAAATCAAAAAAAACGTTTCGCAAATACCCAGTACGAACAATATAATCTCTATTTTTTCTCAAACCCATTGCTAAAAAGTTACTTCAATATTAAATTATATATTAAAACACAATACCTTGCCCTCAAATCATTTATCAAAAAACAATTAAAAAAATTTTGATTTATCTAGATTTTTTCTAACAAAACCATATACTCTTTTTTAAGCGTATGTACTCTTTAGTTTTAAGCCTATCCTTATGTTATATACTTACGTATCCACGTGTATCACTTGATTTCAAGACCTAACAGCCCAACTTCTACAAAGAGATCTTAAAGCATTTAAATTACTCAAAAAAGAAGATGGTTTCATAATATATCAATCCAGTAGTAACAATACTACTATTACAGCCCTTCCCTATGTAAATAATTCTTTTCTCCTCCTACATGTAGCACAAAAACCACTTTCATCGCTTGAACATTACGCAAAAGAGTTACTTTATACCAAACACCATCGAAAGTCCAAGTTTGCTCCCTTCAAACAAAACAAGGTCAAAATCAGACTTATGTCTTATACAGAAAACCAACCTACAAAAATCAACAAAACACTGCAAAAACAACTCGAAAAAGAAATCCTCTCTTGCTCTAGGAATTTCACACTTGATACCGCAAACCCAGATATTGAATTTTGGCTTTTTAAAAGGGCAAACGAACCTCAAAGATTTCTCCTCAGATTAACTAAAAAAAATGCAACGAAAGGAGTCAAAAAGGGGGAACTCAGGCCAGAATTTGCATACTTTATGAACGCTCTTTGAGGGCTATCAGCTGAAGATGTTATTATTGACCCTTTTGTAGGATATGGATCTTTTCCAAAATCTCTCATTAAACACTTTCCTTACAAAAAAATCATCGTTAATGATATTCAATTTCCACTTATTCAAGAGCTTAAAAGGGAGTTAAAGAATCAGAATCTTGTTTTCTTGAATAAAGATGCAAAGACACTTTCCTTTAGGGATTTTAACGTCACAACCGTCATTACCGATCCTCCTTGGGGGCTCTTTGAAACTCTTCAACCAAACGTAGAAAAGTTTTATGAAACCTTTATCTATAAGTGTGCTATAGAACTTCCAGAAAATGGGAAGCTCATTTTCTGTACCTATCAAAAAGAACTCGCAAAATCACTGCTCATAAAATATGATTTTAGAATAAAACACGAAATTCATACACTCCTTTCCGGAAAAAAGGTTGCTATTTTTATGGCGTTAGTATCAAAATAATGCACTATACTCTAATCACATGATGAAGTTCATGAATTGGGCATCAAATTGCTCAAAGCATTTTGAACCGTTCTAAAAAAGACTGAGTAATCATTATTGATAAAATACTACCATCTATTCAAGACCCTAGATGTGTTTTTCTGAAATTTGACCTCCAACAAGTAGAGACCCTGAGTGAATATTTAAACCAAGAAATTAACCCCAACTATTCCATTATTGCATTGATTAATAATGCAGGATACCAAGAAAGCTTAAGCCCTTTAGAGGTTAATTTAGAAGAAATACATGCAATGTATGCAGTTAGCGTTTATGCCACTGTGCTACTATCTCAACGGTTTGCAAAGAGAGCTATAAAAAGCTGACTCCGTAATGGAAGAATACTCAATATCACATCTATACATTCAGAGATTATTAGAGAAATTCCTCATTACTCTTCCGCTAAAGCTGCATTAAAAATGCGGTCTAAAGAGTTTTCCTATGCTTTAAAGGACTATAATATTACTGTAAATTGCATAGCTCCTGGGGCGATACTTACCCCTCTTCTCCAAAAAGACTTATTAACTCCCGAACTGTGCAAAAAAGCATGATTGCGTGTTCCCCTTTCGAGACTAGGAACTCCTCAAGAAATAGCAGAACTTGCATTATTTTTACTCTCTCCATCATCCTCTTATATTACTTGAAGTGAGTTTGTGATTGATGGATGACTCTCTTTAGTTATTTAAACTATAAAGAGATGGTTTATCATTTAGGAATAAATCTTGCCTGGCCAACCTCCCATTCTCAGGCAACGGGGAATGTCTATTTTGAGCATCATATTCCTCTATTACAAGCAATGGGATTTAGTATTTTCAGGGTTATTTTTACCTCTTGGGCATTAAATCACCATTCAGTTCAAAATCAGCAAGAAATGATACAGCTTCTTAAATATTGTCAAAAGAGAAACATCAAATTAATCCTTTCTCTTCATCATTTTACTGACTTTCTTGGCTTATCAACTAGCGAATATCATCGTCATGAAAACAAACATAGACATATAAGAATAGACAAAAACTCGATAATCATCTTACTATCTCGTATTTTTGAAGAGGGTCTACAAAATACGATATATAGTGTCGAACTTTTTAATGAGATTGACCTTACCGCTACTAAACAGCAAAAACAAATTCTTCAAAAATTAAACTCACTACTCATAGCGCTTAAGGAGAACTTCCCTCTCCCGTATACCATTAGCATCTCAAACCATCTCAACCAAAAGCAGATTCAACCGAAAATTTTCTGTCCTCTTGAACTCCATACGTATAGTTATCCTCATGAAACATTGCTAGGAAATATCAAATATATTCAGAAAAATAATTTCCTACAACAAATCAGTGAATATGCAAAATATTCAGACGAATATAAGTCCATACTTTCAAGCCATATTTATTTTATCTCATGACTATGGGCATGAGCCCTTCTAAGACGGGAAGTTTCCCCATTATCTCGATGGTGGGAAGAAATCATCAAAGATGAAAGATATAAAAAAATATTACTTTTATTTGAGAGGACCTTCCAAAAACTACCTCAAGTAACCTATATTCCAGACGGGAGCATTTCTTTTATTCCACAAAAGTCAAAAAATATCATTACATCACCTTATTCAAAAATACAAACGAGACTTACAAATATATTACAAAACATCAGAATCCTTAAACACGAACGATGAGCGATCAAAAAATTTCTATATAAATTATTTTCCTCCTCTCCAAAATCTGATTTTTTAGTTTTTCGTGATCATAACAATAAACACTATATTTTAATTGAAACCTATACCTCAAATATTATTGATTTGCAACAAATTATCTATACACAAGGATATAGTATCAACTTACTTACAGCAAAACGTAATTCTTTTAAAAGTGATACCCCCATCTCTGTATCTCCTTGATGTTATTTATTTGTCTGTCGATAAAATGAAAAAAATTCTTATTCTAACTAAATTTATCCCCTATGAGCTTAATAACTGATGATGTATTCGCAATTATGCATGGATTAAACACCTTTCACATTTTTTTGAAATACATCTTATTTGATTTGCGAGAAACCAAAAAGATATATCTTGAATCAAATCCCTTTGTCATAGTATATATCCTATCCCATATCCATCTCGAAACGATTGGATAAAATCCTGCATTAAAGGCATAGCGATTCTAAAAGTTCCGCTTATAATACTAAAATATTTTCATGAAAAATATCTACAAACGGTTAAGCAACTTCTTAATATTCACGATTTTGAAAGTATTTTCTGCCTGGAACTTGCTACAACTCAATATCTCCTCCATAATGATCATAACACAAAGAAGATATACGATTCCCATAATATTGAATATCTTTTGTTTTCAAGAGTCGCAGAACAAAGCAAACGATATCAAAAGGCATTTTTGAACCGAGAAGCTGAGAAGATCAAAAACTACGAATACAATATTATAAATAATATTGATTATACCTTCTTTGTAAGTCAACAAGATTACGAGCGGGCAAAAAAAAATTACAAACCATCTTCATATAAGATAGTCCCAAATAGTTTTTCAGATAATGGGGGATTCAAAAAAAATTATAGTCCATTTAACCTCTTCTTTATAGGGAACTTATCTCGAACGCCCAATAAAGAATGATTGATAAATTTTATGCAAACCTATCTTCCTCGTTTAAAAGAACAAGATCGATTTCATAAAGTCAAATTTTATATAATAGGCTCTGGGCAAGCAAACTACCTTACAAAATATCTCAGCAAAAATATTATTTGTAAAAACAATATTTCTCAGGAAGAAAAAAATCGCCTTTTATCACAAGGATGAATTGGTATTGTTCCCTTAAATTCTTGAGGAGGGACAAGAATCAAAATCCTTGAATATCGATCCTATGGTCTTCCTGTTCTTTCTACAGTAATTGGGGCAGAATGATTAATCTCATCCATAGGAACTTACATTTACAACACCCCCCAGAACTTTATCAAAGAAATAAATATACTCATTCATAATAAAGAACTATTTGGTAAGAAAGGTAAAACAAATTATTTATCATTTCAACAACATTATCATGACAACAAAATCTTTGAAAATATTGATGATTCTCCCTTCTCCTCCAAATCATCTCAATAGGATACGTAGCCTCAATCTTATTAGGTCGTTCAAAAAACTAGGGCATTACGTCACAGTTATTTCTCTCTATAAGAATGCTAAAGAAAAACAGCAAATAGATACTATCAAGCATCTTGTTGATTATTATCATAGCATCTATCAACCACTTCGATGGTCGATTATATGCTGTTTAGTTGCTCTTTTTCTGCCAATTCCGTTAAGAGTAGCTTTTTGTTTTAGTCCTGCTCTTTATCGAAAACTTTTGCAAATTAATAAACAAGTCTCCTATGACCTCATATATCTCAAAAGATGTAGAATGGCTCAATATAGAAGGTGTTTTAAAGGAAATAATGTCTATATTGACTTTACAGACAGCATGACAAAACGATATTACAACATATTACAGGTGAGTAAAGGGTATAAAAAACTCCTCTGCCGGGAAGAATATCTCAAACATCGTCTCTATGAACATACCATAGCAAATAAGCATACTAAAATTATTATCTGCTCCAAATCTGATAGAGATTATCTTGTTCAACTGTGAGCAAAAAGCCAGCATTTTATTGTCTTAGAAAATGGGATTCGAACTGAGGAACGATCACTCTCCAAGAGGAAACCAAAACCATCAAACATTCGCTTAGTATTTTGGTGAGTAATGAATGTGGAAACAAATATCAATTCAGTGCATTATTTTCTTGATGAGATATTTCCCTACCTTCCTAAGAATTTTACCTACACCGTTATTGGACCTAATCCTCCAGAATTTCTAAAACTCTATAAATCCAAACATATAAATTTCTTAGGACATATTAACAACTTACAAGAAGAATTAAAGCAATACGATCTGTTCGTTTGCTCAATAACAGCGTGAGCCGGGACAAAAAATAAAGTATTACAATCACTGCTCTCATGATTGCCTCTTGTTTCTTCACCTCTAGGAATTGATGGGCTAGATCCAGATCTTCAAAAAAACATAAATACTTATACTACCTCTAAAGAACTTATCAACTATATTCAATACTTTGCTAAACAAAACAAAAGATCATGTGGTTTAGAAAAGCTCAGAAATATTGCCATTGACAAATATGATATAACAAAAATAGTTGATACATTTATTTCTCATCACCTCAGATGTCACGTAAAATAATCCTTACTTATCATAAAATCACAAACAATAATCATGACAATTATCTCAATACTCCGATATCCTTCTTTATTCAACAAATCAATTATCTTCTAGAAAGCGCATTAACACCTCTTCATCTTGAAAATCTACTAAAAGAAAATAAAGACTGATTTCTAGTTACGATTGATGACGGATTAGTAGAGTCTCGAGACTGAATTTCTTTCTTGGAAAAAAAAGGCATTCCATATGGGTTAGCTATCATTGCATCTAAAATTTGACAACCATGATTTCTAACAATAGCTCAATTAAAAAGTTTAAAATTTGCTGAATTTTACTCTCATTCTCTTACTCATTCAAAGTCTAAAATTTCAGACGAGGCTATCCTTTTTAAAGAAATTAGCGAAAGTAAATTAATTCTTGAAAATCTCTTAAAAAAAGAAATCAAAAGCTATGTCTATCCATATGGAGAGTATAAAAATTATAATATCAAAATCTTAAAAAAACACTATCAATCAGCACTCTCCTTATTACCTTTTCATCTTAACTCTCAAATAAATCATGCATATCGTTTGCCTAGAATCAACATTCATTGATGATATTCATTTCAAAAATTTAAATTCTTAGTAAGTTCATTATGAAACTTATATCTTCATCTCGCATACCTCAAACGTAAATTTTCAGGACAATCCTACTTAAAATATTAATGATTTTTCCCGAATCTCACTTGTAATTTTCAATGAAATTTATATGCTAAATTTAGACTTTTAATCTTTTATTGATAATTCAAATGGTAAAAATTGATGCAGCAGAAGTAAAAAAAGGAACCGTGCTGGAAATGGACGGACAACTCTTTAAGGTGCTTGATCACTCATTTATGCAGATGCAGCAGAGGCAAGGAACCTATACTTTTAAATCAAGAAATCTTTTCACTAACGGAGTCCAAAATATCGTTGTAAAGTCTGGAACTACCATGGATCAGGCTGATATTTCTACTCAAAATGCAGTTTATCTCTATAATACCGGAGATACTTATTCTTTCATGGAAAACGATACTGGGGAGATTCATGAAATCGCAGCAGATACGATTGAAGATATTACCGGATATCTAAAAGATAATCTTGATGTCTTTATTCAGATCTATAAAGGGAATGTGATCAATGTGATCCTTCCTTCTACCATCAGTTATACGATTACCGAGACCGTTCCTGGAATTAAGGGAAATAGAGCTCAGTCTGGGACTAAGCCTGCAACGATTGAAACAGGAATGGAAATTCAGGTACCGCTTCACAAAGAAGTAGGAGATACGGTGACTTTGAATACGCTTACTGGAGGTGTAAACTAGTTTTTGGATTGCTATTTTGATAGGTGGAGATTCAGTTTATTTCTTTTGGTGTGTGGGATTAGAATGGCAAAAATTCTCTTTGTTGTTGCGAATGTAGGGTTTCAGGATGAAGAATTTAGTATCCCTTTTGAACTCTTATCTTCTCAAGGGCATTTTTGTGATGTTGCTTCTTGAAAAGGTGGAAAGTGTAGAGGAGTCTTTTTCAAAACCATAGAAAAAAGTCTGAAATTTGAGGATGTTCAGGTTTCTGACTATGCTATTGTGGTGTTTGTTGGTTGAGGTGGTGCTTATGAGGAGTATTTTCAGAATGCGTCTTATCTGGATCTTGCTCGTCAGGCGAAAGCGATTGCTGCGATTTGTATTGCTCCAACTTTACTTTCTGATTCTGGTCTTTTACAGGGGAAACACGTTACCGGTTGGGATGATGGTTTCTGAACGCAGATTGCTTATTTAGAGCATAATGGGGCTATTTTTAAAGATGAAGAAGTAGTGCAAGATGGAAATCTGATTACTGCTAATGGTCCAACTGCTGCGACGAAATTTGCTTGGGCGATTGTTGATTTTCTTAAAAATTCTTGAACAGGAATTTATTCCTCATGAGAATATCATGAGTGATAGCCCGTAGGAATTGGAAAAATATTCTCCTCTTCATCTATAGGGGCACGGTATGTTTTGAGGTAAGTGTTTTCTGCCTCTTGGGCTTGCTGTTTTTGTCTGTTTTTTTCTTCTTCTAAAACTTGCATTTCAAAATACTCGTTAAGATAGCTATCTAATTCTTCTAAGATCGTCTTTACTGCTTGATTATTAAGTTTTTCTCGAGGATCAATCAGATTTTTGAACTGTGAAAAAAAGCTCTCTTCAAAGGATTGAAGCGGGTTTTGAAGATTTCTTGGATCTCAATATAACTCTCTAATATCGTCTCCTTTTTCATAAAGTTCTCTAGTGCTATTTTCCTGTTCATACGAGCTTTCTTGTTCTTGTTCAGCAAAAAGCTTATCCCTGATCTGTCAGTGGCTAAAGATTAAATTGAAAAGTGCTTCGGGTCAAAGCTTATGTAAAATTACTTTTGTTGGTTTTGTGAGGTGGGAGCTATGTTTTTTTAGCTGTTTGAGGTCTTCTTGTCCAAGAGCATAAAGCGAACTGCACTTCTGATTCAGCTTCCCCTGTAAGTTTTCAATGAGTTTTTGCTGGGTTTGCTTTTCTTGTTCTTTTCTCTGCTGAGAAATAAAGGAGCTATATTTGTTTAAAAGTGGCTTTAAATGGGATTCTGGATCGATGATAGGCTCTCCGAAGGTATTGCGAAGAGATTTTTCCCATTTGGTGGTTAGGAATTTAAGAGCATCGTGATAACCTGTTCTGAAATTTCATGAGCTTTTCCAAATTTTTCTCGCTTCTTCGAGTGAAGGCAGAAATTCATTGAGAAAAAATTCTTTTTCATTCTGATTTTTTGCAAGTATTTTAAGTATTTTTTCTAGTGTTTGTTTTTCCTTTTCTAGATAAGTAGAAAATTTTTCGTAGGAGAAAGTCGAGGTTTTATGTTCAGGATATTCTCTGCTATTCATGTCTATTTAAGCAAGAGTAAAATACTCTTTAAGTATAGGTATTTTTGCTTTAAAAGTCAATTTTTATCATTTCTGTTTATTTATAAGTGTGTTGTTGCATAGGTAAGTTTACACTTTGTGGCTAGGTATTATGACAGCAAAATTATTTATTTTTTTCAATTAGAGTAGTTTATATATCTGCTGTTTACCTTGGATTTGTAAACATAATGCGAGGTCAGCACGATAACTTCATAGCCCTCTTGCAAAGAACGACCGATGATCTGCTCAAAAACCGTCTCCACTCGCCCCTTGTGAGGCAGATAGTAACCCAAGACATAGAGAAGGTTTTTCGCCATTCACTCAAGGGAAAAATAAAAAAACTGACCTCAGTGTAAAGGTTTTTTCGCTGCTTTCAAGCGGTTTTCTTTTCTTCCAAGAGTGAGAGAGTTTTTCAAAAGTTCGGAAGTCTGATTTTACCTTTTTGGTAGCTTTACGGTGAGGTGAAAGGCAAGATGGTTCCGTTGGAAACGAGGGAAAAAAGGGGATGAAAACTAATATATTGTTATTAAAATCTCTCAAAGAAAATAAATCTCAACATAGGAATATTTAAATGAAATTTTCTTGCTTTTTTTTAAAAAAAAACTATACTGGGAATATAGTATTTTTATACTCTAGTGCAAGAAATATGAAGATAAAACAAATAATTATTAACAATTTTAGAAACTTAAAAAATATTGATACAGAATTTTGAGATATCAACATTTTAACTTGAAAAAACTCTACAGGAAAAACAAATTTAATAAAAATATTAGCGAATAGCTGTAATACAATAGATAAAGCTAAGGATATTTTTTGAGAGAATATTGTAACTATTTGAAGAGGATTAAGTCAAACAAAAATAAGTACAACAATTTCATGAATAAAACATACAACACAATTTCGTTATCCATGAAAAAATATATTGAAAATATATCAACCTGAGGAGTTTACTTTTGAACATACTATTTCAAAATCAACCCTCTCATCAGAAAGGTGGGTTCTAAAGTATTCATGAAAAACAAAAGAAGTAGAAATTTGAGAAGTAAATAAAGCATTTTTCAATGAACATGGTTTTATAAAGCTGAGCGCTATAGTTAACTGAGAAATAAAATTAGAAGCATTGCAACAAAAAGAAGTATTCAAGAAGCAATTTTTAGGAGAATTGGAAGATAATAGTATTATTGAAGAGAAAAATAGAGATTATTTAGATATCTTTGAAAGAGTTGTAAATAACAAAATTATACACTTTGAAAACAACCAAGAAACATGTACAAAAAACATCTATGACTTTATAACAAAAAAATATACAAGTGAAAAGTATAAAAGCATTGTCAACAAAATAAAGTGAGAAGAAGAGTATCGTTTTTTTCAATCCTTTGAAAAAGCATCATTCATTGACTTACTATCTGACATACAAAAAAACAAAGATATTTACAAAAAATACAGCAGAGACTTAGATTTTTTTTCTGATGGAATAATAAAAAATATAAGAATAAATACTATTGGTAAAGAGTGAGGTAAGGGAGAAATTTTTGTAAAAACACCACATTGACCAAAGGATGTTGAATACCTTTCCACAGGAAGTGCTGTTTTAGTGTATTTCATTACTCTTAAAAATTGGATAGAACTCAACAGAATAGAAAAACCGTATGATGAACCCGATATAATGCTTTTTGATGAAATTGATAGCTCAATCCATCCTTCATTGATATGAAGGTTTTGTGATCTTTTAAAAATAATTTCTAAAAGAATTCAACTTTTTATTACAACACATTCCTTATGTTTTATCGATAATTTTGAAAAAAAAGAAATTTTTCTTTTAAAGGATCATTGAAGCTTTGCCATGAATACAAAAGTTTTATCTAATATATATTCATATGAAGATATTATTACAAAATTAGACAAAAAAGAAAAAAAGGTTTTTGATAATATGCTCCCATCAGAATTGTATATAAATTCATATGTAGATACTCTATTTCCTATCAATCAAAAATAATGAGAGTGATCGTGTTTTTAGGAGAATGAAAAATGGAACTTTGCTTTTTTCAAGAATATTTGAAAAGAAAATTTAAGATCAAGGATCAAAATATAAAAAGCAATATCAGCCGAGAAATATGATGACATCTTGTAATTTTTTGACATCCAGGAATGTGAAAAAAAAGATATAGAGGTTGAGACTGTTGTTTTTCATCAGAAGCAACATTTATAGATTTGAGCAGAAAAATTCAAAGTTCACAACATTTGATTAAAGATAGTCACGCTACTACATATACTTACTTATGTCTAACAGATAAAGATAAAAGCACTTCAGAAGGAAAAATTACCTCTGCTAAGAAATATATTGACCAGTATTGTAGCAGATATACATGAGATATAATTCCTTTATATCCCACTCAAGAAATAGAAACTCGATTTCTTGCCTGATTATGAGAAATATTCAAACAAGAATATAGTTGAGTAAAAGATAAACAATTATCTGATTTTTTTAGAAAAAATAACAATATTGAAGATAAAAAAGATACAAAGGAAATTTTAAATGAGATCTTAAATGAAACAGCCTTAAAATCATTAACAGAAGTTATTGGTAGAGCCTTTTGATTATATATAGATGAGAACATGGCCTCTGGAAGATCTCCTTCATTTAAACACTTTAAAGAAACATTGGAAGGGCTTTTTTGAAGTTAAAATTTTAAATACACTACTCCAGCACCGAAATACACTCAACGTGATGTGTGTGAGGAAACATATCCACCCCTTGCACTTGCTTGAAACTAAAGCTTTCTTCTACCTAAAGCTCAATATCCCTCGCCTCGGAAGGTCTTGATCTCCGTTTCTGCATTACGGACGATATCAGCCAAACCGTTATTATAGCTGATCACAAAAGTAGATATCTGCTTTTGCAAAAAGGGATCAGATTTTTTTGCCTTTTTGAAATCGTCTTCAAACTACTTACAAACTGTTTAAAAAGATTTAAAACTGATTTTTTATCTAGCATTCCTCCAAAAATCTCAGCTCTACCTTTCTGAGTCCGAATTTAGGATTATGAAATTTGACAATTCCCATATTATTCCGAATCTCTAAAACATAGCCTGTTCCAAAGAGCTTGTGCCTTACTGTAGCTCCCTCAGTGATGCTTGATTGCTGAGCTCTACTGCTTCCTTGAGTGAGGTCGTAATGTTTGATGAGTTCTGAAGGTAATTCTGAAAGAAATCTGGATTCAGGATTCATTTTTGTTTGTCCCCAAGTCATCCTGCTCTGAGCATGAGAAATAAACAACACATCCTTCGCCCTGGTAATCGCCACATACATTAGTCTTCTTTCTTCTTCCAAAAGTTTCGGCTCAAGCATGGCATTTGCTAACGGGAAAACCGAATCCTCGGCCCCAACAATAAAGACCACTGGAAATTCCAGTCCCTTACTAGAGTGAACGGTCATGAGTTTTACAGCATCAGCATTCTCATCTTTATTTTCTATGGTATCTACCATCAAAGTTACCTCCTCCAAAAACCGCCTCAAAAGCTCCTCTCCCGAGCTTACCACTTCCTGATTCGCATTACTTGCTCAGAATTCATATTTGCTCGCCATATTGATCAGCTGACCGACGTTCTCATATTTTTCCTCAGCCGCTTGATCATTCCCTTCTTCCTTGATCAGATAGTTCTTATAATCCGTCTTTTTGAGAATAAGCTCAATAAAATCCGCTGGATTAAGGGTTTTTAGTGCTGTTGTTAAAGCTTCAAAAGTCTGAATAAAGTTTTTAATCCCCTCAAAAGCCGGGTTCATCAGCTTGATTCAGGTTTCTTGTTCTATAGTCTTGGTATCTGAAAGTTGAGCAAGCATCACCAAAACCTCATAAAGACTGACCCCAAGGCTGTTTGCATAGTCTTCAAGCCTTTCCTCAGAAGTTTTTCAGATTTTTCTATTAGGAATATTCAGAACTCTCTTCAAAGATACGGTATCAAAAGGGTTATTGATCACTTTCAAATAGGCAAGAATATCCTTGATTTCCTTCCTCTCAAAAAATTTAAAAGCTCCAAAAATCTTGTAAGGAATCCCCTCCTGAATAAACATCGTTTCAAAGTTCCCAGATTGAGCATTCGTCCTGTATAAAATCGCAACCTGACCTCGTGACTTCAGTTTTTCTTTGGCTTTCATCTGCTTGATGAGTTCAACGGTATTTGCTGCCTCATCAATATCGGTATTGTGATTGAAAATCGTGATTTTATCATTCCCTTCTCTGTGGGCAACAATGTTTTTCTCATACTGATTTTTATTCTGCTTGATCACCGCATTTCCAGCATTCACGATATGAGGTTTGGAGCGATAATTGGTTTGTAGCTTAAACATTTGAATATCAGGTCGGTACTGCTTTACATTGAGAAAGTTTTCCATCAAAGCCCCTCTCCAGCCATAAATACTCTGAAAATCATCTCCAATCAGCGTAATATTCGCTCCCGTTCCGCTCATGAGCTTCATCAGTTCAAACTGAATCCAGTTCGTATCTTGTGCCTCATCCACGAGAATATAATCAAAGGCATTCTGCCACTTTTTCAAAATCTTTTCATCCTGCTTAAAAAGCAAATACGGCAACAAAAGTAGATCATCAAAATCAAGAGAATTTGCTTTTTCAAGCTCTTTTTCATATTCCTGATAGAGTTTTCCCATAGAGGCTTCATAGTTTCCATTAGTGTGCTTGAGGAAAAGCTCAGCAGTATTTCCGTTATTTTTCTGTGTAGAAATAAAACCCTTTACCTCCTGTGGTTTGAAGGTATCGTTCAAAGCGAATCTTTTGAGCAGATCTCTGATAATTTTTGAACTATCATCACTATCCAGAATTCAGAAATTTTTGGTAAATTTTCTCCCAAGAGCTTCAATATCTTCTTTGAGAATTTTGAGAAAGATCGAGTGAAAAGTCCCAATCCATTTGAGTTCTCTCTCTTCTAAACCTTTTTGGATTTTGGCAGAACTTTGCATCTCAGAAAGAAAATCCGAAAGATCATCAGAGTCAGCTTTTTCCTGTTGTTTCCCTTGATCAAAATTCTGGCTTAATATCTCGTCTCCTAGTTTGATCAACCTTTCTTTCATTTCATTGGCGGCTTTATTCGTGAAGGTTACGGCAAGAATCCTTTGCACAGGAAGCTGCAATCCTCGGATAAGATAAGCGATTTTGTAGTTTAAAACTCTTGTTTTTCAACTTCAAGCTCCTGCGATAATGAGTGAAGAAGTTTTGGTATGAAGTGCTGCTAAAGTCTGTTCTTCATTGAGATTTGATGCGATATAGTCTTTGAGGTTCATGATAGTATTTTGGATTAAGAATTATGTATTGGAGAACTGAGTTTTAATTCAGTATTTTTTTCTTTTTTCGTGAGATTTTTCTTTGCTTTGTAGTGTAGGGAAATGATTGCTGTTTTCAATTTGAGTTTGGAGAATTTGTTTGATCGGTTGTAGAGTGCTTTTTAGAGCAGGGAGTTTTTGGATTGCTTGTTAGAATTTGCTTTTCTCCTGAGATGATTAGTGCTTTTTGCTCTTTGGAATCGGAGTATTTTTCGTTTTTGATAGCCTTCTTTATTACTGGGTTTTTGTTGGATTTCGAACGATACTAAGCTGGCTCTTACCATTTGCCTATTCTCAACGAAAAGGTGATTTATTAGTTCTTTATAGCTTTCTTTTGCTGTTGCTCTTGGACGGTTTGCGGACTGAAAACTTTTGTTGATTTATTTTTTTAGAATGTTATAGTATTGTTATTTTATTTTTTTTAATGAGGAAAATGACGAAGGAACAACTTACAGAAGCACAAAAGGTAGATCTTATGAAAACTATGACTCCACGTCTTGTGATGTGTATGGTTCTTTGACCTCTCTATTTTATGGTAATGGTGTTTTTGCAAAAGATGGAGACTTCTCTTTGGGTTTCTCTGGGAATTTCTCTTGTGTATGTGATTTTGATTGTGATGATTACTCTCCCTTTGACTAAACGTAGATAGTTTTGATTCTGATTTTTGAAGCTTTTTATGCTCTTGATTTTTTCTTCCCTTTCTATATTTTTGGGTGGGTATTTAGTCGAGAGAATTACAATTAATGAAAAAGGTCTTTAAGCCAAAGCTTTACAGAATTGTATTAAATGGATTTTATGGGATTTTTGCTGGAGTCCTTGTTACTGTGATTGTAGGCTATATTTCTAATAACGTAGTTTATGCTTTTATTGGTGGGATTCTTGCTATTATTCTTTATGTCTGGTGGCTTATTATCAATAGGTTTATTACTATTGAAGTAGATTCTACCCATCTGATCGTCAAAAAAGGAAAAGAGGAGCGTTATTTTGAAATTGCTCAATGTGCCTTTCGTGCGAAAATTATTACAAGAAGCTGAGATACTGAATGTTGATTGTATGTTGCAGATCCGGAAGGTAAAGAATATCTTATTGATTGTGAACTTATTGGAATTGAACAATTTTGAGAACTTCTGGAGTGTCTTGGAATCTGGGATAATCAGCCTTCTTCTTTACTTCCTTCTCAGAAAAATTAAGTTTTATATTTTTTAATTCTATTTCATCATGTCGACTGGAGCGATTCTTATACTTGTTATTTTTATGGTGGTTTTGCCTGCTACTTTCTACTTTTTGACGAAGCAAGCCTCAAATAAAAAGGTGCAAGCCTTTCTTGAGCAACACCCTGATGCTGTAAAAGTTTACCTTCCTGGGCTTGGAATGAGTGGAGTGCATGCTGTAAGCGTTGCCCTTGAAAGTGTTGATGGTGAAAAGCCTCTGATTTTTATGGAAGGCATGAAAACGGGATTTTATGTTTTGCCGGGTAAGCATACCTTAGAAGCGACTGCGACAAAAACGAGAGCTGGAGTTCTTCACAAGAGTGTTTCTACAGTTTTTGGTCCTTTTAAGCATGAAGTGCAGGTAGAAGCCTACAAGGTTTATCAATTTGGTTTTGATGGCAAGGAAGAAGTTTTTACTTTTTCAGAAAAGAACTAAAAAGCTGATCTCTTGCTTAGATTTGGAGAGATTTCTGCAATGTAGGTTTTTTTCGTTTTTTCTCTTGCATTTTAGAATAAAATTATTAGACTACGAATGTGTTTAGTTTTCGTTACTGTGATTATGAAACTTTTTGTTGCTAGCTTTACTCTTAATAATAATCTACGGCTACCGTAGATGGATTGAGTTGTATACGAAAACTTCTAAAATCTCCTACGGTAGTTTATAAGCCGTGGGGGATTTTTTTAATCTGGATTTTATTTCTTATATAGTATTATCATGGAAACACTGTATGCAAAGGCTAGGCGTTATCGCTCATGCTTGGATCTCAGATCCACCCAACAGGCAATCCAATTTGTCAAGAGAAGCTTTGAAAAGCAGCTGGAACACTTTTTATCTCTGGAAAAAATTGGAGCTCCTCTTTTCGTGGCATCTGAAAGTGGGCTTAATGATTCTCTTACAGGAACAGAAAAGGCAGTAAGCTTTGGAATCCAGTCTCTTCCTGAGCTAAGAGCAGAAGTTGTGCATTCTTTAGTAAAATGGAAAAAGAATGGTACTTGGTCTAGGGTTGTTATGCTTCTTCTCCAAAAAGCACATATTTGAGAAGTTCAAAGCTCAATTTGGTGATCAAGATGGGAACAAGAACTCTGTCAAGCAGGGATTCAGCTCCTTTAGCTCTTGAAAGTATCGTCAAAAAAATTATATTACTTCACAATATCCTTTTTATTCTTTGTTCTATAAAATATGTCTACAACTAGTATAAAAACTCTATATCAAAGCTATGAAAGCTTGTTTGGAAGTCAACTTATTGTAAAGGGGCGAATTAGAAGTCTTAGAGATTCCAAAACTTTTGGATTTATTGAGCTTAATGATGGTTCTTACCTAAAGAATTTGCAAGTTGTTTTTGAATCAGATTTACAAAACTTTGATGAAATCTGTAAATTTACGACGGGAAGCAGTATCGAAGTGCAGGGGGAACTCGTGAAATCTGAGTGAGCGAAACAGGCTTTTGAACTTAAGGCGAGCAAAGTTATTCTTATTGGAGCGGCAGATGAGACCTTTCCGCTTCAGAAAAAAAGGCATTCTTTTGAGTATCTTAGAACCATTGCTCATTTGAGACCAAGAACTAATACTTTTTCTGCGGTGTTTAGAATAAGGAGTCTCCTTGCCTTTGCTATTCATGATTTCTTCAATAAAAATGGATTTATCTGGGCTCATACACCACTCATTACCGCAAGTGATTGTGAAGGCGCAGGGGAAATGTTTCAAGTGACCACTCTTGATCTCACAAATCCTCCAAAAAAAGAAGACTGATCCGTTGATTTCAGTAAGGATTTCTTTGGGAAACAGGCTTCTCTCACTGTAAGTGGTCAGCTCGAGGGAGAAACGTTTGCGACTGCTTTTGGGAAGATTTATACCTTTGGACCAACTTTCCGTGCTGAAAACTCTAATACTACGAGGCATCTTTCAGAATTTTGGATGATTGAACCTGAAATTGCGTTTGCTGATTTGACCGATAATATGCAGCTTGCGGAGGATTTGCTCAAATATGCTTTCCGTTATGTGCTAGAAAATGCAGAAGCAGAGATGGATTTCTTTGATAAATTTATCATGCCAGGAGTAAAAGCCAGACTTGAAACTCTTGTAAATGCTTCTTTTGGAAGGGTAACCTATACTGAAGCGATAGAACTATTGAAAAAATCTGGTCAAAAATTTGATTACCAGCCGGAATGGGGAATTGACTTGCAAACTGAGCATGAGAGGTATTTATCAGAAAAAGTCTTTAATGGTCCGGTTTTTGTTACTGATTATCCAAAAGATATTAAAGCATTCTACATGAAGCTCAATGATGATGGGAAAACGGTGAGAGCAATGGATTTGCTTGTTCCAGGGGTAGGAGAGCTGATTGGAGGAAGTCAGAGAGAAGATGATTATGAGAAACTTAAGAAGAGGATGGAGGAGATGCATCTTGACACCGAAACTTATAGCTGGTTTCTTGATCTTAGAAAATATGGAACGGTGCCTCATGCAGGGTTTGGAGTAGGGTTTGAGAGACTGGTAATGTATGTGAGTGGAATGGAGAATATCCGTGATGTGATCCCTTTCCCAAGAGCTCCAAAGACTTGTGAGTTTTAATGATAAAATAAGCAAATGAATAAAGGGAAAATCAATCGTAATATAGCAGAATCTTTTAAAAGGCAGAGACAAAGAGAGATTATAGCTTTGAAAAAGGAAAGAGATGGTAAGAGGAGAAATTGAGACCTAATAACCGCTCTTGACTATCATCCTACGGGGCATATTAGACATGGGAAATAAGAGAAAACAAGAGAAGGAAGTCAGATTTTGATTTCTTTTTCTTTATGAGTAAGAAAGTATATTAGCCAAAGAATCATCTAAAACTGCTTTTTCTTTTTTCTTGTATTAAGAAATAGGATAGCTATAGTCAGAAAAGACGCTCAGCAATCTGTTCCTCATCTGCATTTTCATCTTATTCCTCGTTTTCCGGATGATCACTTGGATTTACGACCAGATTTTCCTCATTATGATTGAAAATTTGAGGAAGTGCTTGCGGAAATAAAAAGGAAATGTTTCTTTATTGAGAAATAAAATATTATGACTATAATTTGATTATCTATTCAAGATCCACTTTGGAAAAAGGTTATTTGATATGCCAATGATTGTCCATGGCAATCTGGACTACTTTTAGCACAGAAAATGATTGAGAATAACTTTTCTGATTGGGAAAGAGTGTTTGTCGCTATAGAAGATGATAAAATAGTTTGATTTTGCACCTTTACCAAAGAAGGCTGAATTTCGGATTGTGAATATGCTCCCTTTGTCGGGTTTATGTTTGTAGATGAGGGGTATCGCGGGCAAAGATTGAGTGAAAGACTGATTGATTCGGTAGAGGATTATGCAAAAACTTTAGATTTTAAAAATCTGTATATTGTCTCAGATCATAGGTGATTGTATGAAAAATATGGATTCAAAAAAATAGATGAAAGTATTGATGTCCACGGTCGTAGAGAAACTATTTTTTGTAAAACAATAAAATGAAAGACTGAAAAAAACCTCTTTTTGACGAGTAAAATTTGCGAAAAGCAAGAGCTTGATTGAAAACTTAGTCTATCAAAGCTTTCAAATGAAAATGGTTTTTTGGATACTTTGAAAAAGCAGATAAAAACACAGAATACATTTGTGATGCTTGCTAGTGATCCTACTGCTTATGAAAAAAATGATCAATTTTTACAGCTTGATAGGCAAGCCCTGACTCTTTCAGGCTTACATTTTCAGAAATATCTTGTCTTGGATAATCGTAATAAAGATAAGGTGAAAACTGTTTTGGATCAGGTTTCTTTAGTTATTCTTGCCTGAGGCAATACCTACGAACAAAATCAGTTTTTTAGTGCAATAGATTTGGGAAAGCATTTGAAAGCTATTGACTGTCCGATTGTGGGAATTAGTGCAGGAGCGATGAATTGTGGAGAGACTGTGATTAATAGCTCAGAAAAAAGCAAAAATCCTGATTTGCCTTTGATTTTGAAGGGAATGGAGATTTCGCAATATACTATCGTTCCACATTTTGAGAAAAAGCAAAAAAATCCTGATGAAATGAAACTTATCATTCAAGCCTCTCAAAAGATGAAAATTTATGCACTTCAAGATGGTAGTTATCTCTTGAATGATACAATCTATGGAAGATGTGATCTCATATATCAAGGGAAAATTACCAGAATTTGTGATACTTGAGAAAGTTTTTTATTAAAAAAATAATCAGATTTTTTTTTCTTTTTTATAATCTTTTCTGCAGAAATTGCTCAAAATGGTCTGTAAGGATCGGTTCTTTCTAACGGATCTGCTAAAACAGCTTATAAAAACTGACTGTTTGCGAAAAATTTGGCTAAATAAGCGATTTTTTTGTTTTTTTGACTGAAAGAGGGGGGTAAACTTTCCGTTTTTCTTGATTCAGAATTATTTTTTCCTCTTGAAAATTGGAATGATAGCTGTATATAGGAGCTAGTTTTATTTTCTAATCACTATTACTGATGAACCACTTGAAATTTTTGGTGCCGCTGGTGGGAGCTGTGCTTTTGGCGGGATGTGGAGGTGATCAACCTACTCAAGTAGCCATTGATCAGAATCCAGCTTCCAAAACTGCGTCTTCTGAGAGTCTCTTCTGAAGTCGTAAGTCTGATTTTTCTTATGCGACGAAGATGCAAAAACCTGCTTTTGATGCTCTGAGCAACAAGGATGAAGTTCAACAAGAAACTTTTAATAAGCCTTGGACAAGGCAGTATCAGTTGACTCAGCAGGATATTGATCAGTTTAAAGAGAATATAAAAGGAGGGTATTGTAAAGATGGCTTTGGGCTTTCTCCTGAGTCTTGAGATGGTGATGTAGAGCTTCGTCCTTCTGATTTGCAGGTAGGGAAAACATTTCCTGTGACAGGGAAGTATTCTGTGCACAATTATTTTCCTTTGACATGAGCTCTTTTGGCTCAGGTAAAGAAGCATGGTTTCTGAATCTCTGAAATTACAAGAGAATATCTTGATCCAGAGTATAAGGAGGGGTATGATGACTTTTTTAGTAAGGAAGAACGGGTCAGAAGGATTCAAGAAATTGGTGGAAGTCATGAAGCTTATGAAAGAGCTCCGTTTAATACGCTTTTGGTGACTGATGATCTGCTTCTTCATACTTTTCATAAGATTTTTTCTAATGAGTTGCAGTATTTTGAGGAAAGTCAAGCGAGACCTGTATTGGCAAAGCTTAGTGAAACACTTTTCAAAAAGTTTCAACTCTGATCCAATACTATGGATCCTTTCTTAGCAGCGTATTGGACGATTCCTCATGCTTTGCTTCCAAGTAATGAAGAGTTACTTGAGCTCTTTAGGAAGAGAGAAAGCACTATGTGGGATAATTATGATCATACTTCTGGAAAAGATCCTCATGCAGATTTTGATGATGAGGAACTGAAAGCCTATCTTACTAAGAGGTTTGAAAAGTTAGTTAAGCAAGTAAAGCCGGAGTATCAAGAACCACTTAGGAAGGTTTGGACAGAGATTTGGAAGGCAGAACAGCCAAAAGCTCCAGATTATCTTATGCTAGCATATAGTCCTGAATTTATTCAAGCAAATGCAATTGAACAAGACTATACCCAGTTTAGACCTAGGTCTCATTATACTAATTCCTCTTTTCTGAAGTCGTATTTTATGGCGATGAAATGGTTGATGAGAGAAAAGTTTTATTTCTGAGATCAGAAATTAGCAGAGACAGCACTTCATCTTGTCAATAGCATTCCTGATAGTGAACTCAAAGAATTAAGTCAGCTCCAAAATGCAATTCTAACCTTGATTTGAAAGGATGACGATGCTACGATTCAGGATTTAAAATCTTTTATCACTCAGCAAAACGGCAAGATCACTGGACTCTCAGCAGAACAACTTCAACAGCTTGCTCAGCTTGGAACTCAAAAGATTATCTCTACTTCTTATACAACTCCAGCAGTTTGAAGCACTGATGAGACAAGTGCAAAAGATATGACAAGAGGATTTGTGTTTTTTGGAGAGAAGTTTACCTTGGATAGCTATATTTTTGATCAGCTAACAGCAGGAAGTGCTGAAAAAGAGTTTTTGCAGAAGCCTAATGTCCAGACGGCAATGATTGTGCCTGATGTGCTGGAAAATTATGCTCCTGCACATGAGCTTGTAAAGCTTCGATTGCAAGAAAAATCTCGTGGAGATGATGCTCAGGTGCGTGAAAATGTAAACTGTGATCAGGGGATTTGTAAACAACTCAGTTCATATGATCAAGTAAAAGCACAGGCTCAAGGAAAAGTGAAAGCTGAACTTAAAGATGAAACACTCTTGAAAACCGTATATCATAGTTGGTTAGAGATGCTAGGACAACTCTTTGTAAAGGTTAAGAATCTTCCTTATTTTAAAGAAAGTCCACTCTATGCCTTCAAATCACTTGCGACTTATATGGGTTCTTATACTGAACTTAAACATGATACCTTGCTTTATGTTAAGCAGGCCTATGCTGAGCTGGGAGGCGGTGGCGATGATCCTTGTTATATTACCGTGTATCCTCCTGAGTTGCCTGTGCCAAAAGGGTATATTGAGTCTGATGTGAATTTTATTGATAAAATGATTGCCCTTAATCAGTCAGCACAGCAATGGTTCAATGATGCAGATAATTTCAAGGGATTTGGTGAATATCTTCAAAAGATTAGAAATCTGAGCCTCAGACAAATGCAGAATCAGAAGATTTCAGATGAGGAATTTGAAGATTTGAGATTATCTTATGATGAATTAGCAAAACTTACGACTCCACGCAAACTTTTCTGAGAAGCTCCTTCCAAAGAAGAGAGAGGTGCTCTGATTGCAGATATCTTTACCTCTGAAGGTGGAAATCCGCTCTATGAAGCTATTGGTAGACCAATGTTAATGGCTCTGATGGTCAATGATGTAAATGGAGCGAGAATTGTGATGGGACCAGTCTTTGCTCATTATGAGTTTTATAAGTCTGATAATGTCCTAGAGGGAGAACAGAGATATTCTGATAATCAACGACAAGAAGCCTATGACGGTCTTACTTCACAAATGAAACAGAAATATTACGGAATTGAACAGAGAAAACTCTTAGAGGAATTGAAAAAATAGTCTTGATATTCAGTATTCTAATAATTATTTACTTGATATTCTTTTTATTCTCTTAGCATTTATGATGATGAAAAAATATTGCCCGTTTTAGCGTTTTGTTTACTTGCAGTAGGGTGCACGAGTTCTACGGAGCTTGGAGCTCATTTTACGCAGTCTAAAGCTTCTGTAAACTCTCTTTCTGAAGGTTATACCGTGAGGGAGGGCGTTATTCGTCGTATTGATCTTATTGACTGGGGAAAGTTTGGTGAAACCGAAGAAGACGATCAGCAGTATACAGCCTGTAATAATGATAAATCTTTGCGAGGGACGGAGAAATGTCCTATCTTTTCATTCCTTACTTTTGTTCCAACTGATGGGAAACTCATAGAAGATGAATGGTATCCTTCAGGTGTTAAGTTTTTTTGAAGATGATAGTAAAAAGTCTCTTGATCTTGGATGTTTTTCACCAGAAGAGGGAAAAGGTGATGATTATGTCCCAGCATTTATCTATACTAGTAGTTTTGATGAGAAACAAAGTGAAAATGATGATTACACCATCATGGATGAGGCAACAGAAGATGCTCTAATTAAGTTGGTTGATACCGATAAAAAGGTAAAGCTCAAGTTTACTAAGACTCCTTATAATGTTGCTACGGATTTCAAGTGGGCAGGATGTGAATCTTTGATAAACAAGGTAGAAATTGTAAAATAGTTGGTGGTATGCTGTGGTGGATACTAGATTAAAAATCAGAATGGATCTCTTGATGCTCTTGATCTTCGGATTGGGAGCATTTTTTTGATGTTTTTCTTGGAATGTCAATATTCTTTTTTTGATTTTGTGGGATTTTTTTCCCTTTTTTGGGAGAATTGACTATACTCAGTGTGAGGATTTTATATGTTAGTGTGCTTATGGCTCGTAAAATAGAACAAATACAGCAAGAAAATATTGCTATTCAGAAGGAATTAGATGCTCTCAAGGCATTGACTGAGCGTGAAGAAAAAGAAAAGAAAAAATCAGAACTTGATCTTCGTATTCAGCATGCAAAGAAAGAAGTTGCGTCTCAGTATCAAGCAGAGACCGACCAAAATATGCGTGAAAAGATAAAAGCAGAGGAAAATAAGCTTGAGAGTTTTTCTACTGAGTTGGGAGCATTGGGGGCAGAAGTTCAGGGAGAACAGCCTGCTCATCCTGAAAAAAAAGTTTCGAAAGCAGAAAAAGATCAGACTTCTTCTACTGAAAATCCATGAACCTGGAAGCAAGTGAAAGATTTTGTCTCAGAGCAATGGACTGATGTCTGGGACGCAGATAAATGGAAAACGGAGACGGGGAAAAATACGCTTCGTGCGGCTGGATTCGTTGCTACGGGAGTCTGAGCGGTGGCGTTGGTTTATAAAGGGCTAAAGTCTTTATTTTGAGATGAAAAAAAAGAGAAAAAGTCCAAGAAAAAGAGAACTACATCTGAGGAAACGAGTTCTTCGGATGAAGATTCTGAAACTACAAAAAAAGATAAGCCTTGGCGAAAGAAGGCATTAGCTCGAACATTAGGAATTTGAGGCGCTGCTGCTGGAGGACTTTTAGCCTATAAGAATTGGGACACGATTAAGTGATGGTTCCTTGATGTTACAGGAAAAAATTTGAATAAAGAGGAGGCCCTTGCGAAAGTGACTGCTGAGGTGAAAAATGGGATTATTGCTGAGGATAAGTTTTGAGTTTTTTCAGCACATTTTGATGGAATTACGTATGATGAGACCACTTGAATGGTTTGTTCGTATGGAGAGCAGATTCCAATTGATATTGGGGCAAGAAAGATTGTTGGGCTGGATGTGCAGTTTTCAAAGCGAGAGGAGCTTTTTCATGCTGCTAATATCGTGAATTTCTGTAGGAGGAAGCTTAGGTGAAGGGGCGCTAATGCTCAGCCTTTTGTAAAAACTGAGAGCGGAGGAGATATTTGTTTTAATAGTTCAGCGGAATGAAAGCAAATGGCTGTGTCTGCCAGTGGTTCTGATGAGTGGAAACGGATTCTTTGAACAGTTGGAACGGTCGGTGGCGGACTTTTGGGGGGGTATCTTGCTGGTGCAACTGGTGCACTTGCTTGAGCTGCTGCAGGAGGAGTGACAGGAACGGTAGGAGGTGCTGCTCTTGATGATAAATCGAGTGTTAATAGCACGTGTTCTATTTTGGCGAAGGAGCCTAATCTTTCCAGGTTTATCAGTTTGCTTAATCAGCAGAAATATTCTGATGGAACTTCTCTGTGGGCATGAGGGAAGGAATATTATGAGCCAGATAATACCTCTCCTATTCATCCATATTTAAATAAAGTCAAGAAAAAGATTGATGAGGCATATTGAAAAGAGGATAGTGTTCGTAGGGATCTATCGGCTGAGGTTGATCCTAGCAATCCAAGTGTTTTTACTATCAAGTCTTATGGTCAATCGGTAAAATTGTCTCTTGGAGGAGATGGTGTGATTTCAGGTGGGGGGATTGATTTTGATAAGATTCAGAAAATTTCTCTCTGAAAGTATGATGAACAGAATGATTGGGGATCTGGTTTGAATCTTGATTTTCCTCATAATGAATCTGGGCTAAAGGAAGCAATTATGGTTGCGAATCTCACCAATAAAATTAGAGAAGAATTTAATAATAAGGCTGCTGAAATGATGCCGTTCTCGTATGGAACTTATAAATTTCCTTTTTCTTTGGATATTGATACTCCGGGCTTTGCTGGGAAACAGGTGCTTTCACATGATGCACTTAAAAAATCATTCCCTACACTTCTCAAAGATTTATCTCAGCAAGGGAAGCTCTCTTCTCAGGAAACGCTTCGAAATCAAGCCAAAGAAGACAAAAAAAAAGGTTGTTCTCAGTATATTAAGTATCTTCACCAAATGCTGGGGGAGGGGCAGACATCCTATTGGAAGGTGAAATAGTATTTATATTCTTATGATTTTGCTATGGCAAATCTCTTGGAATCGATAAAGGATCTTTTAAGCTCTGAAAAGGAAGCAGATACGACGTCCAAAGAACTTATTCAACTCAAAAAAGAAGTAGCTCAAAAAGTTGTCGATGATGTAGAAAAGCGTCATCCTGATTTATTTGTTTCTGCTTCAAAGGATCTGATTGCGGATTATCTGGTTTCCGATGGTTTTTGGGATTCGGTGATGGATAATCTGGTTTTGGAGAATACTGTTTTGAAAATGACGAATCAAGCCCAGAAGTTTCAGCAGGTTAAAGAACAAATTGATCAGGCTAAGACTAGAGAGGAGCTTAAACAGCTAGAGGATTCTATCCTTAATGGGAAAACAGCCTTAAATTCTGATGTTTCTTCTGTGCAGACTTCGACTGATGTATCTTCTGAAGTTGCTGCTCCTTCTGATGTTGCTGTTCCTTTACAAGAGGAGGTTCCTCCTGTTTCAGCAGTTTCGTCTTCTGCTGTTGTTGCTCCTACTCCTGTTGTAAAACCTCCTCAAGCTCCAAAGCAGGGAAAAAAACGTTCTCAGGGAAAAAAGAGAGAAACATCGAGAAGTCAGTCTTCAGTAGATGCTTCTCAATATCATGAAAAAATTCGTGGGTTTGATGCTAGTAAAATAGTTTCTTTACCATTCGCTAGGAGTAAAAATTGAGTAACACTATGTGCCTCAACTGCGAGGCTTAATGCTCAGAAATTCGGTCTGGTTCTGCCTTCTGGAGATGCATGGAAGGCTTCTACTAAAAATCCTGTAGCAAAGGAGTATAGATTTTCCCTTCCAAGTGCTAGAAAGCATGAGAAACCTAGAAGAGGACGAGCTCCGCTTTCTTTGTCAGATTTTAATGCGATGCCTGGTGTAAATATGGCGGATATTTATACTGATTCTGGCTCTAGGTATTGACATAGGTCATTGGCATTTAGAGATATTTCTGGAGAATGGATGGTGCTTGATCCTTATATTAGGGTGCCTTGAACTACTCAAACTCAACCAAAAAAACTCAAAGACTATATGAAGTCTGTTAAGGTCATCAAGGGTCATTTTTATGCGGTAGAAGCTTAAGTTTCTTTATGAACAAAGTTTCATAGGAAAAAAGAGAAGAAGAGTCAGCTTTTATTTTTATTGCGGATTTCTTTTTAATTCCTCTTGAATATCACAATCTAATCTATATACTCGGCGACAGATGTTTTTTTATCTTGTTTGAAAAGCTTATGGCACATAAAAAAGCCGCTGGTTCGGTAAAAAATCTTAAAGATTCTCAGCCAAAATATCGTGGGGTCAAGGTCTTTGGTGGACAACCTGTTCGTGCGGGAAATATTATTATTAGGCAGAAAGGAAGTAAGTATGAATGTGGTAAAAATACTTATACAGCAGCTGATTTTTCTGTTCATGCAGAGGTTGATGGAATTGTTTCTTTTAGAAAGAAGAATTTTAAGAAGTTTAACGGGAGGACGTATCTTAAGACACTTGTAGAAGTGGTTGATTCAAAATGTGCTTGTGCAGCTTCTTCATCTGCAGCAGACGGTTCAGAAAAGAAGGTGAAGGCTCCTTCAGAGAAGAAGGTTGCAAAAACAGCTGTAAAGAAGCCTGCTGTGAAAAAAGCTCCTTCTAAAAAAGCAGAAAAGGCTGAATAAGTCAGCTTTTTGAATTTAGTTTACTAACGGTATCAGACAAATGACAATTGGTCCAAAGAAAAAGATCAGTAAAACCCAGTCACATAAAAGACATTCAACATGGAAAACAATTAATCTTAAGAGATTGTCTAAGAAATATCAGACAGCAAAATGTCCTAATTGCGGAGCAAATAGGCTTAATCATAGGGTTTGCCTATCTTGCGGTTATTATAATGGAAAGCAGGTGCTTACTATCAAGGCTGCTAAAAAGGATTCAGCGGTTGTAGAAGCTTAGTTTCTTAGGTTTCCTTGTCTCTCAGCAGATAGGAGGGATATTTTGATTTATTTGAGGAAGCTGTATTCGATGGATATTAGGAAGAGAATCAATGCTAGAAAAATCGTGCTTTCGTATTTTTATCAGCGTTGTTTTTTTTCTGCTTTAAGCAAAAAACCTGTTGTTGAAGAGTTTCCTAGAGAAAATCAGGCTTTAGAGGATTTTGTTGAGGAAAGAAAGGAGGAAGCTTTTTTGAGCGCGGATTTTTTGAATGCTGTTGAACAAAAAAAGCAGGAAGCTGAGCAGTGGTGAGAGGTTGTCCAAGCACAAATTAACGCGTATGCTCTTTGAGAGGCGATTGATGAGGATTTAGCATATATTGTTCGTTATTTTTTTGATCAATGGGGGAGTGAGGAAGTAGATATGGAATACGTTTTGAGGATGGGGAACGCTTTTTCTCTCTATGAAAGTGTGCTTAAAGAGAAAGTTGATCGTCATGTTCAGAGCTTTTGATATGAGAGGATGGATATAATGGATCAGGTTTTGTTTCTGGTCTGATATATTGAGTACCGTCTCTTTGCTACCCCAAAAGAGGTGATTTTGAATGAAATGGTTGAGCTTGCAAAAAGATACTCTGATGAGGGAGCCCCGAAACTCCTTAATGGTGTACTTCATGCTATTTTTCAGGAAGAATAGTCATAATGTATTTTTAAAAATGAGGTTTTGAATGCCTCATTTTTTTTTATTTTTCTTGAGTGGATCAAGGAGTTCAATCTCTGTTGGAGAGGTTTTTTAAGTGATTGGCAAGATTAGCAAAAATCTGATCAGGTTTATTTCTCTTTTTTATATCTCCAAGGACTCGATCTAAAGCTACTTCTAAAAGCTCTCCAATAATTTTCCCCGGCTTAAGATGAAAATGCTCCATAATATCTTTCCCTTTTATTGCAAGGTCTTTGGCTCTAAATTGTCCTTCTTCTTGTTCTAGCTCGAGGAGAAGTTTTTTGAGATATCGGGAATCGCTGAGGTCACTTGCATTCTGAAGGGGATTATACATCCCCATTCTATCTGCGATATTGATGTCAAGGAGGTTATTTACTCTTTCAAATCCAGCTTCAGAGAGGAGTTTTCTGAGTCTTTTGGCTCGGTTCTGAGGATTTCAAAGGAGGATTTCTCAAGGAGTGTGGTGTTCTCTAATATATCGCTGAATCTCTTCAATCTCCTTGTGAGAAAATCAAAGCTTCCTAAAATCCTCTTCAGCAAGCACTGCTGAACTGAATCTATGGTTGAGCGGACCTGCGAGGAGAGTTCTGATTTCTTCTTTTGAGAGATTTTTTCCATATTCCGCATATTGACCGACTTTTCCAACATCATGATAAAGCATAGAAAACCTGACTAAGTAATTTGGGTTAATCGCCTGAAGATGATAGAGCGTCAAGATAATATGCGAATAAATATCAAAAGGATGATACCTGATCGGCTGATCAACATGTTTTGTCAGTGCAAGCGCAGGGAAAAGAATCGCCAACATTTCTGCCTCATCCAAAAGTCCAATAAGACCGAAAGGATTCCCTTGAGAAAAGGCTTTTGTGAGTTCTTCTTTGATTCTTTCTTTGGCAATAGTTTTGAGGAGAGTATGATTGGATTTGATTGATTTCCAAGTCTCTGGTTCAAAATCAAACAATCTGACTTTATCGGTAGGATCAGGTTTTTTCTTTTTAGCTCTAGTAAGGAGTTTTTGATTCAAGACATTAACAAACCTCAGCCCCCTTAATAGTCTGAGCGCATCTTCTTGAAATCTCGTATCAGGATTCCCAACGGTTCTTAGTTTCTTTAGCACGAGATCTTGGATTCCTAATGCTGGATCAATGAGGATTTGAAGCTGAATCTGCTTTTTTTCTTTTTTTTCTCCTCCTCAAAAGATGTAGCCATAAGGCTGAATATCTAGCAAATAATACAAAAAATCAGTATCAAGTTTTGCATTTGGAATAAGCTGAGAAAGAAGTTTCTGACTCTGCACGATAAGGGTTTCACTATTCTGAAGGTAGATAAAGCCCTCCTTATTCAGGATTTTGAGAAGCATTTCCTCACTGATTGTCTTTTCTTGCTCATATATTGGTGTTTTCAGCTTCTGCTGAGTATAATAGATTGCATTGATGGTAAAATCCCTTCTCTGAACATCTAAAAGCAAATTATCACTCCAAAAAATCTCTTCTGGATGCCTACAATCTTGATAGCCCGTCTCAGCACGAAGAGGAGTTAGTTCGTATTTGAGTTCATTATCCTGATCTTTGGGTATCAAGGTAATAGTACCATATTTCTCGGTTATAAAGTGAGATATGCCGTCCATATTGAGATTTTGATAAATTTCAAGAGGATTCCCTGCCATTGTAAAATCAATATCAAGAGGATCTTTCGTTGTCCCAAGGAGGATTTCCCTCACGCAACCTCCCACCAGGAAAAAATCTGATTTCCCTATTTTTTTAGTTAGAAAGGTATGGTGAGGAATGAGTTTTTTAAGATTATGAAAGTGGAGCATCTGCGATGTGATATGATAAATAATGGCTTTATTTCTAGTTTTTCTCTGATGATATTCAAGAGATAAAGGACTCTTTGCATTTTGTGGTTTTACTCTTGTCTTTAATAGTTTTTTTGTTACTATTAGGATTTGCCGTTTTAGTCTGTATTTTTTGCGATGTTTGTGATTCTTTCGATATCAGATTCAGATAAGCATTTTCTCGTGCCAATTCAAGAATATGAAAAAAGACTCGGAAAGAGCCTTGTAATTGATAATCTTAAGCCTTTTAAGGATGATAATGTGCAGCTTGTTATTGAGAAGGAAACAGAAAGTCTCTCAAAAACTTTACACAAAAAATATCTTAATTATCACAAAATTCTTCTTATTAAAGAATGATGAACATATGATACTTTGGAATTTTCTGAGATGATTCAGGGAGAAAATGTTGTTTTTATTATAGGTTGACCCTATGGTGTAGATGAAAAAAGGTTAAAATCAGATTTTTCTGATCTTATAATGCTTGCTCTCGGAAAGATGACTTTCCCTCATGGTTTAGCTAAGTTGCTCTTGATTGAGCAGATTTATAGGGCAACGACTCTTTGGTCAGGAAAGAAATATCATTATTAAATATTGACATTTTTTGTTTAAATGGTTATACTTAGTCAGGTTTTTTTTAATCTTTGATTATCCTGAATAATGTCTGGTCAAACACCATCTTTGCTTCAAGAATCTCTCCATACCGAACAGGTAAAAAGAAAATATAGCAAGCTTGAAAGAGAAATAAAAAGAAAACTTACTGAGTGTTTTCTCTGGGATCATTTCTCAGAAAAAGCTTTTTTGTGGAAAGATGTTTCTTCTGCGGGAGAATTTAAAGAAGATTCTGCTTGTAGAGGATTGTCTTTTACTAAAGATTTTGATATTAGAGTTCTTGGAAAAGCTGAAAACAGCAAACATATTATGAATCTTGCAAATATCAAGGAAGATACGACCCGAAAGACCAGAAAAATTTTTGAAGCAGAGATTATTGATCTTATTGAAAGAAGTGTAGATGCCGAGGATGAAGCGATAAAAACTAAATATATTAATGGAGTCAAAAACTTTATAGCAAATAATCAGCAAAGAACGATCAATTATCTAAGGGATAATAAGACCTACCTTGCTTTCATTTCTCAATATCATTTTTTGCAAAAAAGTGAGAAAAAAGAAGAGAGAATTAAATTTAATGTCATATCTCAGGTGGGGAAACTGATGAATGAAAAGTTTTGAGAAAAAGCTTTTGTAAAATCTGTTACAGAAAATGGAAAAGAAACTATAGAATTTTCTCATCTTTGTAGAGATTATCTCTATGTGCTTTTTTACAATGCTAATGCTGTCCGAAAGGACTGGGGAAGGAATCTATGACAAGTTTTTCACGATAGTGATTACTCTTTCATAACAACTAATGAGAAAAAAGATATACGAAAATATTTAAAGGCCCTTCAATATCTTATTTCTAGAGATAAACATAATCCTTATGGGAAAAGAGACAAGGAATGAATTAAGGAGTGGGCAAAAAAAACATCACAATATGCTGATGTTTTGCGGGCTCTAACGAATACTCAGCTTCAACTAGAAACTATAAATTATTTTTCTCCGCAAGAAGAATTTTGAAAAAAGAAGGATCCTTGATTTGCACGGGATTATTCTACTCAACAAATTGCAAGAATTGGGGGTTGAATTTTTAATAATACCATAAAAACTCACAATAAATTTGAAAGGAAAGGGCTTCCTCCTTTTGAGTTTAGTCAAAGGAATAAGAGCCTGGCTTCTTGTGTAGAAAAAGTTATTGAAGGGAAAAAGTTAAATGATATAATTGGATTCCGTATTTCGATGAAAGGTGTGAATACAGATCATTTTGAGGAGATAAAACAAATTGGTAAACAATGGATTAAGGAATTTGCTACAAGTTTAGAGGCTTATCCAGAAAAATATTTAAAAGATTGAAATCTGAAAATCAAAAATATCGTTATAGATAATAAAGGTGTTCTCTCGAAAGATCAGGTTCAGAATTTTATTTCTGAATTAAAAACACTTGAAGTAGGAGAAATACAAGAAAGAGAAAAGCCTGAACCAAGTTTTATTGATGTCTCAGAACGAGAACAAAGAATGAAAACTTATTATAAAGAAGATTGGAAGGATACTGAAAAATGGAAAACTTACAAAACTTTTTATACTCAATTCTCTGGGAATACTAAAAGAGGTTCTAATGGTAACTATAAAGATTTTAAGTTTAATATCACGGTTTGAATTTTTGATAAAGATGGAAAAGAAATCTGAGAAAAACCAATAGAAATACAATTTGATGACATTAATAATGCTGAAGGTCTAGCAAACTTTCATATTAGAAACATTGAGAGAGAGGTTAATACTCAAAGCAATCTGAGTTTTAGTATTTCTCTTTCAGAGCTTAGAAGAATAGCTGAAAAGAGTCTCAAAAAAATGTCGGATCGATCTGAAGATAAGGATGAAAAATTTTCAAAAATTGATTTTGGAGAGGGGCTAATAATAGATATTTCAGATTTCTATGAAAGAACTCCTGAAAATGACGATCGTATTAATAAGGCTATTATTGGAATTATTAACTATTTTCTCAAAAAGGGTACTTTTTTCCTCTACTATCAGGGTAATGAAGAAGCTAACAAACAAGACAATCCTGAAAAAGAGATTCACCTTACTAAGGGATTATTAACTACGAATGATCTCAGTTTTGATCCTTCTAATTTTATTAGAGTTTGTTCTGGACTAGAAGTTTGAAATCAACAGTATTCTTATCTTGGAAGCAAGGCAAATGCTTTTGTCTGAATCTACGATGCTCAGGCCGAGCAAATTCGTTGGGCAAAAATTGGAGAACTAATTGATCGTATGAATCTTGGAAAGAAAAAGGATCCTCAATATATAGCTTAAATTTCATTCATAATTTCGGTCACAATTCCATTAAATACATCCATTCCTGCGTCTGTTAGTTTGAGTTTTTCTCAGTCAATGGTGATTAATCCTTCGTTTTCGTAAATTTGTAGTTTTTTTTCGTAGTGAGGAATTAGGAGAGAGGTGAATTTTGAAAGCTGAGGTACTCCTTTATCAGTTCTTAATCCTAGAAAAAACTCTTCTATTAAATAATCTTTTTTACTGAGTGGCTCAAATGCTGAGGGATTGAGAAATTGCTTGTTGCAGTAGTTCTCAAGATTATTAGTGTTTTTGAATCTCAGACCTGCCTCTGGTGTAGAGAGTCCTAGAGAAGAAAGAAATTCTGAATTAAGCTCTTTTTTCTTTAAAAATGAAGATGCGTTGAGTCCTAAACCTAGATAATTTTCCATTTCTCGATAAGTTCTATTGTGGATACTAGATTTTCCTGCAAGAGCAAAATTTGATAGCTCATACCTATGATATCAGGCATCTAAAAGAATATCCTTTAAAACGCTAAACTCTTCATAGATTTGTTCATCAGTTCCAAAGTATGCTCCTGAGATGAGTGAGTCAGATTTTTTTCTTTTCCGAGCTTGATTTTCAAAAAGCTCCAAAGTATAAAGCGAGAAACTATCGGCAAATTGTGAATTTACAAAATTTGTAAAAAATTGTAAAGCTGAAGGAGTCCGCAGGTAGGGATTGCCTTTTTTACTCTGGTTCCATTTTCCAAAAGCGATAAAATCAAAATTAAAGACTGTATTATCTTGTTTGAGAGGCTGAAGGTTGCGGAGAAAATCAACCAGTCCGAGGAAGCGTGTGTGTCTTCCTGCGAGTTGAAGCACTTCATTATCAAAGCTTTGGATTCCAAAGGAGAATCTGATTCTTGGATATTTTTTTCAAAAGGTTTTTTGAAGAGCTTTTATGATTGCGTAAATTTCCTCTTCAGGATAAGGATTAAACTCAAAGCTTAGTTCTGCAAGGTTAGAACAATCAAAGTATTGCTCTACGGTGAAGATAATCTCAGAAAGCTGATCTGCTCCAAGGAGATTTGGAGTTCCCCCTCAGAAGTAAAGAGTTTTTATTCCTTCGTGATGAAAATGCTCGCTGTAATGTTTGATTTCTTCTTTTAAAGCCGAGAGGTACTGCGCGACTTGATCAGATTTTTCTGCTAGAGCAAAAGAAGAGAATGCACAGTAGTTGCATTTGGATTGGCAAAAAGGAATATGCATGTAGAGTGAAAGCATTACTGAGGATTTTAGTAAAATACTCTTGATGATCTATTTATAAAGTAAAGAAAATACTTGTCATTTGCAAGAGAAAGTTTATTTTTCAAAAAACTCTTGCATTTGCTTCCTATTTTCGTATACACAGGGTCGTTCATATTTTTTATTTCATTATGAATGGTAAAATGACAAAGAAAATGTTGGCAGTAGCTTTGATGGCTGGGTCTGTATTGGTATTGGCTGGATGTAACAAAACTCCTGCTGAAACTGAAAATGAAGTTGTATCACCTGATGCAAGCGGTGTTGTAATTGATGTAGATGCAACATCTGGAGCTACTATGGATGATTCTGCAGCTTCTAGTTTTGATGAAACTCCTCTTACTGGAGATGAATCACTAACTTCTGGTGCAGATACTGCTTCTGTTGATGAAGCTGCTAATGCTGCTCTAGCTGCTCAACAAGAAGCTCTTAAGAATGCTGGTGTTGATGCTGCTGCTGTTCAAGCTGCTCAACAAGCTGCTCTTAAGGCTGCTAAATAGTTTAGTACTATAAAACGCTTGTAATCTCAAAGCAAGCAAGTATAAAGGAGAACATCTATAAAGGGTGTTCTTTTTTTTATTCCTCAAAAAAATATGCTACTCAGAGCATACTTACAGACAAAACATCAACTCCCAAGGAGAAAAATAACGCTACTCATTGATAATGGGAAAGTTTTTATTAACAAAGAAAAGGTAAATAACTATAAAGCTGAACTGCATGAGAAAGATCTGCTTGAAATTCCAGATATAAAGCTTCAAGAATATATTTTATCGGATACATCTAATACAGAAAATAAAAAACCAGATTTTATCCTTTTCAATAAACCTAAGGGATATACTTGCTCAAAGGCAGATCCACATAATCAGGTTTTTTATGATCTTTTGCCTCAAAAGTTTAGGAAATATTATTATATTGGGAGACTCGATAAAGAAAGTCGTGGATTGATGCTTTTGACTAGTAAGCCGGAACTCGTTCATCAGTTTGAGCATCCAAGCAAGGAGATTGAAAAGAGTTACCTTGTCCAGCTTGATAAGCCTTTTGATTGGAAGCTTAAAAATAAAATCTTAGCTGGAATCTCTGAATGAGGTGAATTTCTAAGGACAAAACAACTTGAAAAATCTGACTTTTGACTTTTGGAAATTACCCTTAATGAAGGGAAGAAAAGGCATATTAGGAGAATTTTTAAAGCTCTTGGCTATGTGGTGACTGATTTGCAAAGGATTCGTATCGGTTCTTATGGTCTTGGTTCTTTGCCTGAGGGGAAATGGAAGGCTCTTAATTAGTTTTTTGAGCTGTTAAAAAGAGGGACGATTCGTCCCTCTCATTTGCTACTTTTTCTCTGCTTTTGATGTAGCTTTGTTACCTTCTCCTGCTGTTGAGGATAATCCCTGAACTCTGATCATTAATTGCTGTCTGGATCTTCGAATGCTATTCCTCTTGAGGGTATTTCTCCCTCTTGCTTTCGCATCCCATATATGGTTTCGGATATCCAGAAGAGTAGTACCATAGGCATTGTGACGAGGATTACTCCAATGAGAAAGAGTAATACAAGGCAGCCATTTCCTTTTTTATTCTTTTCCATATATTTTTTTAAATTTGTGTTTGCTAGGTACAGTGTAAGGTTTTGGGGGTGGAAAATCAAGTATTTTTTTGCTTGCAATTGATGTTGTTTATCTTAGGATAGGAAACTGCTTTTATTCATTAGGGAGATTCGATGTTTTGAAAAATTAGAAAGCTCTTGAAACCTGACTTGAAAACCCTTAATACGATTTGGGTTTCTAGGGCTGCGATTTTGCATAATCTGGATATTATGAGAAAAATTCAGCCAAAATCTGCTTTCTTTCCTGTTTTGAAATCGAATGCTTATGGACATGGGATTTTGCAGATATTGGAAATTTTGAAGGGGGAGGATTTTCCGTATTTGGTCGTTGATAGCTTCCCTGAATATCAATTGGTGCATAAGCATTCCAAGTTTGATATTTTATTGCTTGGGGAGACTTTGCCTGAAAACTATCGTTTTTTTGATTTGAGGAGAACTGCGTTTGCGGTTTATACTTTGAATGCGTTGAAGGCGTTGGCTCAACTGCACAAAAAAGTCAGAATTCATCTTTTTTTTGATACTTGAATGCACAGAGAAGGGATTCAAGAACAGAATTTGACTCAGATTTTGGCGTTTCTCAAAGAGCATAAGCAGCTTGAATTGGAAGGATTGATGTCTCACTTACACAGTGCTGATACTGATGATGCATCGATTCAAAAGCAAGTTGCTTTGTTTAAAAAAATGGGAAATCTAGTTGAACAGGCAGGTTTTGCTCCCAAATGGAAACATATTTGAGCTTCTGCTGGTTTATTAAAAATACATGATGACTACTTTTCAGCTTTTAGACCAGGATTGTTACTTTATGGTTATAGTCCGATTCCTGATATGAAGAGTAAATTGGGTTTGCAACCGGCGCTTACTTTGCATTCTCGTATCGTTTCTCTGCAACATATCCCTCAAGGAGAGTGAGTGAGCTACAATCAAAAATGGAAGGCTGAAAACCCTTGTAGAGTAGCGACAATCCCTTTTGGATATTATGAAGGTTGGTTGAGGAGCTTGAATTGAAAACTTATTTATCGTTATCATCAGAAGGATGTTCCTCAGCTTGGGGTGATTTGTATGAATTTGAGTTCTTGTTTAGCGAGTGAAGAAATGGCAGTTGGGGATGCTATAGAGCTTATTAGTCCTCAAGTTTGACTGCAGAATAGTATTGAGGTGATCGCTGAGAAGGCTGACACGATCCCTTATGAGATTTTGATCAGATTAGATAAGGGTATAAGAAGGGTTGTTATTTAATTTTTGTTTCCTATTTTTATTTTTCGTTATGGGGGTTAGATTCAGATTTTTTCTTTTGACTTGTGCATGCTTTTTTTTATACTTGGCTAATTTTTAGTCTTTATTTCGTTTTTTTTCTGATGAACGAACCAAGAGAGGAACCAGAGTCGTTTTGAAAAAATAATTATGATCAGCTTTCTCATATCATTTTTGATGCTTATGGGACTTTGCTTTCTCCGTCTAAATACAATATCTGGCAAGAGCTTGGAAAGCGCGCGAAAGCTACAAGAGAGGAGGTTTGAAGGGCTTTGGCGGCTTCAGATGATTTGCAGGGGATCTTGGATAAGATGGCCATTCCTAAGGCTTCTCAAAAGGAATTTATAGAAAAAGTGCGTGATGATATTGCGCAAATTCAACCTTATCCTGATGCGATTCCGCTTTTGAAGTATTTAAAGGAGCGCAAGTATTCGTTGGCGATAGATAGCTTCTTAATTCCTCTTTATGCTGGGCCCATCAAGGAGCATTTTTCTGATTATGTTGAAAAGTTTGTTTTTTCTTTTGAACAGCAACATATGAAAGGAGAGAGTCAGCATTATTCTGATCTTTTACAATCTCTTAATATCCCCGCACATCAGGCTCTCTTTGTAGGAGATCATTATAGAAGGGACTATCTTGCTTCTAAAGCAGCTGGAATGAATGCCTTACACCTTTCTAATAAGTGAGGGAAAGTGGGGAAGGAGAGATTAACTACGCTTGATGAGCTCCTTACGGTGCTTAATATCTAAATTTCTTGCGATCCTAATTTATATTGTTAGAGTAAAGTGAATACTCTCATTTCAAGAGACAAATTCTGAAGTTATCGCTCAGTCAGCCTCTTTTTCTTCTATTGTCAATAATAAGGCTTCTCCTTTGAACATTTCATCAAATTCTTTCAAAATCGCTCTCAAATGCTCACTCGCTGTTGTATACGTCAGTTTTACCTTTTGCTCTACTGCGAAATCGGCGTCTTTTCTCATTTGATTGAGGAAACGAGAAATCTCTCTTGCTACGCCTTCTCTCTCAAGTTCTGGAGTTAAAGTCAAGTCAAGCTCTGTGATCATATTCCCTTCTATCGCGATATTATTCGCATCAAGCCCTTCATACGCTACTTCATAATCCTCAACACTCAAAACCCGGTTTCCCCCCTGTGGAGAGAAAACTTCAATCTGTCCGTTTTCAAGCTCTCTGATATTTCCTTGCTTTCCATTCGCGATGATTTGCCCCGTATCTTTCCCAAATTTTGCAGAAAGCTGGCTTCCCAATGGTTTAAAAACTTTTACTAAAGGCTTATCTGAACTAAACGATCAGATTTCTTTTACATTAACTTCTTCTTTGATGATTTCGCCGTATTTTTCCAAAAGTTGCTGTTCATTGAGCATGCTCGTGATTTTAAAAGAATAAAAATCAGATTAAATATAGAAAATCGTCGGTAGAATGCAAGATTTCTTTTTTAGATTGTATCACGAGCGATTTCTTTGAAATAAATCGTTCTTTCTTGACCTTTGATATTGCCTTTTGCAGAGTTTTGTGTTCCGATATCTGAAAGCTGAAATTTTCCAGTACTTGTCCTCTCCAGCTGGATCAAAGCCCCTCCAAGTCCAAGCTGTTGCCCCAACCAATAACCAATACTTCTAATATAGGTTCCAGAGCCAACTTTAAGTCTGAGCTTCAGAAGAGGAAATTGGTAATCTAAAATTTTATAAGCATAAATTTTCATTGGCTTTTCTTGGATTTCTGCGGTTCCTTTTCTCGCATCTTTATAGAGCCTTTTCCCATTCTGTTTTTTTGCACTAAAGGTCGGCAAAGGAAGCAGGACTTCTTTTTCTTCTTGAAAGAGGATTGAGTCTAAAAGTTGAGAAATCTGATCTAAACTTGGGGCAGGAATCAGTTTTCCTTCTTTTTTAAGAAAAAATGCTGATCAACTCTCCTTAGACTCAATGACTTCAAATCTCTCCTCCTTTTCCCAGAAACTCGCATCTCGTGTATCGGTCAGAAGCGAAAAATCAATCGTCGTTTCATAACTTTTATCAAGTCCGATAAGAGATGTTAGTTCTTTCGTGCCTTTTCCAATTCCGAGGATCATAAGTCCACTTGCCATTGGGTCTAGCGTTCCGCTGTGTCAGACTTTATCTTGGAAATGTGTCCTAATGATTTTTACCACATCAAAACTAGAAATTCCGCTTGGTTTGTAGCAGGCAAGGAGCATTGAAGTCAAAAAAAGGATAAAATTTTCGTTAAATAATAGAAAAAAGCTGACTTTTTTCAAGGAGAGCAGCTTTTGTTCTTTAAAATTCTGCTTCTTATGCTTTGAAACTATTGGAGTAAAAAAGTTTCTTAAAATTTGCATTTCTGATCCTTTCTGCGTATAATAATATCGTCATCAAGAAATAAGTCCTTTATGGTGTTTATTGCTCTTGGTGGTGTTCAGGTTTTTGAGTCTTTTGATTTGATGACTTGGGCGGAGATAATGGATGTGATCTTTAAAATTCTGCAAAATGATGTTATTGGTCTCTTCCTTATGATGGCGAGTTTTGAGTTATGGGGTAACCTTATTGCTTGGAAAATTGGCTTTTGAAATAAACAAAAGTTTAAAATCAGATTTTTTCTGGCTTGGTATTCGTAAGATATAGTCCATTTCAAAGGTGGTAGAGGATTACTGCTTTTGCTTGGAAGTAAGGTAACTGGTGCTTTCAAGGGACTAGACTAGGTTTTGCTCTAGAAAGATGTGAGTATTCTTTTTGTTTGATGAGGCTTCCTCCTCAGGAATTACTGCTGTAGGATAGGAGGACTTTTAGAAAAGGATTCAGCTTTTTATCAAGGTTTAGGTGATGGAGATGGTAGCATAAAAAGAGTATTTGTTATTTGCTCTCTTTAGAGAAAGAGTAAGTCTCTAAATGTATCAAATGATGATTGAAAGCTCTTGATCGGATTTGTTTTTACTCACTATCGTAAAAGTAGATTGATCAATCTTCCTCTAAAAGATATTACTTTTTAAGTATCTAATTCTGGCTTTAGGATTGCCTAGAGCGTTAGGTAGCTTGGGACTGGTTCCTGAGTCTTCGGTTGTGATGAAGCTTCGTTTGTAGAACATTCATTTCTGTTATTTTCAGAAATGGAGAGTGCATGATTTCGTGTATTCTCTTTTTTTTATAGAGAAAAAAATTTAAAATTAGAAAAAAAAACTGAATAGAAATGATATTCAGTCTTTGAAGCTTTTTCTATAATGTTGAGATAATCGGCGTTTGGAATCAGCTTTTTTGCTTTTAAATAGTGAGAATGGTCAACTCTTCTTATTCATTGCTGACGCTTTGTGTGGAATCGAGGAGGGGATTGTAAATCGAAAAGAGGAGCGAAATGAGATCTCTCGTATTGAGAAGTTCGGTTTTGATGCCGAGGCTACCAAGGCCTTCTTGGATAAGGGCGACTCTTGTGTTGAGCATTTTTTGCCCTTTTATGAAGTTTCTATATCTGGAAACGATAGTTTCGATGTCGTCCTTGCTATTAAGGGTATCCATAAACTTGCTTCGTCGCGGTTTTTTTACTTGGTCGAGATCGGTTTCGCTGGTGTAGTAAGGAATGATGATATAAAATTCCTTGACGAAAATAAGCCCTTGTCTCAGGTTGATCTCCTCCAAAAAAGACGCATAGTTTTTGCCCTGCTCTTTTAGAGCTCCCGGGTCTAGTTTATTGATGTTTTCGTGTACGTAATTGAGATATTCTCTCAGGTCTAGGTAGGTATTACGGATCAGAAACTGTAAGGGAAACTCTAATCCATTGAGAAATCTTTTGTATTGCTCTAAGATGGTTTGAATTTCGTCAAAGTTTTTGAGATCGAGGTTGACGCCGTCTGCCTTCAGGATTGCTCTGATTCCTCCGTCTTTGAGAATTGCGTATCCGTCCTTGATCTCAGAAATAGGAAGCATTGTCTCGGTATTAAACTGAGTTTCTTGTTTCCCTTTTTGGATATTTTGATTTTCAAGGTTTTTGAAGAACATTTCCCTACGGTTTGGCTAAAAGAATGCTGTGAAGAACGGGAGCTATGGTGTATATGCTTTGTTTTGATAGATTCGGAAGAGGAATGTCACGATCATTCGTGCTAAACCCATAGCTGCGATAGCGATGGCGATTCCTTTTAGGGTGCTTTTTACGTTGTTAAATTGTTTATCTCCGTCTCCAACCACCATACCATAGAAACTATACAAAAGAAGACAAAATGCAATAAGACTTACAAAACTGAGTGCATAATTCAGAATTTTTTTGATATAGTAAAAGGCTTTTTGTGGTCCGTGATAATCTGGACCATCAAGGCTAAACACATTGAGCAATCTATTTAATAAGCTATCTTCTGGGCTTACAGCATCATCTTTTACGAGCTTCCCGTATTCAGTATCAGTATCTGTTCCTATCATTCCTCCTTCATAGTAAAATGGGTTCTCCTCCGCAAAAATGGGGGCAAAAGAAATACATGCGAAAATGCTTGTTATCAAGAATTTTATTCAGAGCTTTGGGAGTTTCATCTATTTTTTTTATTCACGAATATAAAGCTGAATTTTTTAGAGGTTCATTACCGTTTTTAAGAGTCGGAAGATACCACTTACGACAAATCGGCTGATTGCGATTCCTGCGATTCAGATTGCTATTTTTTTGAGGGTTTTATTTCCCGCTTTAAACTTTCCATCGTCTCCGGCGGCTGTTGTCATTTGGAAACCTGCATAGAGTAATATACAAAAAGCGACCAGACTAAGCATTCCTAGTGCGTAATTTATAAGTTTATGGATGAGATCAAGGGTTCTCTTGGTTGCGTCTTTTTGTGATTCGATTTTTGTTTTACTTTCAATGAGGTTGCCGATTTCTTTGTCGCTGTCTTTGGAATGAATGATGTCGTGGCTTCACTGACGCATTGCTTCTTGGTCGGGAGGAGTGATGATGTCTTTGTCTTGAGTAGTGAGGATTTGGTCCGTTGTGGGACCGAGAGATCTTGTGGCTGTAGAAAAGTTTATCCCCAAGATGAGCATACTACACAATCCTAAAATTCCATACTTTCGCATTTTTTTATAGGCATATAAATTCTCCTTAAGTATACTTAGTTCTGGAGAAAAATGCAAATTTTGGCGGTTTTTTACCAGTGGGAAAAAGAAAAAAACTGACCTCAGCGATCAGTTTTAGATGTTTTTAAAATTGTAAAACTCAATTCCATTGATCATATCGGTTTTTACGGGATTGAGGGTTTCGTTTGCCTGGAGAATGAGGATTTTATCATCAAGAGAAATGTTCCCCTTGAAGATCATTCTAATCATTTCTTTTCCGATTTTTTTGAGATTCTCGTAGTTGAAGGATTGTGAGATTTTGTATCCTTTTACTCCTCGCACGAGACTTAAGTATCTGTAGGTATCTTTTGATTGGGTAAAGGTGATGATTGGTATCTTTGGACCCAATGAAGAATATCTCGAGGCAGTATAGCCGTTTTCTGTGAAGCAAATCGTTGTTTTGATTCAGAATTCTTCTATACTTCTGAATGCATTGTAAATGATATAATCTCTTACCTCAAATTCATTGCTTGTTTTGAATCTTTCAATTTCTTGGTATTCGTATTTGAGTTCGTGATTTCAGAGGATATCTCCTGCTTTTTCAATTACATCAAAAACTTGATCCTCAATAAGGAAGGTCTCTAGCATGATTCCGTCAATATGCTCCTGAGCTAATTCTTGCATCTCTTTCCCAAAAGATTTTAGAAGAGGTTTTTCGTAATCCCTATTAGTATAGGTGATAAGCACAGGTTTTCCTTCGGCTTTGACTGACTGGATCAATGTGTTTAGTTTCTTGGTTGGATTCAACTTTTCTAGTACATTGGCAACGAGGATTATTCCGTCTGCGGTTTTGAGGATTTCTTTGAAGTTCTGGAGTCAAGACGTGGTTTCTATCTTGGCGAAAACTTTCATTTCTTTCGCATTATTTTGATCAAGGAATTCTTTTGCACTTTCTACATGTTCGGCACTATTGGAGCAGGCAAGTCCAATTACGTGGGCTCCGTATTCTAGTCCCCAGAGGATGTCTTTTTTATCCTTTTCTGTTAGGGCTTCATCTTTGTTATCTAAGGCATCAAAATTTATTCTATCGTATTGCAAAATTTCTCAGTTTCCTGCTGATAAAACTTCGACTTGTGCAGTATCCTCTTCTGTGCTCAGAATTTTGAAGCTCGTGTTGCTCTGTTCACAGGTGATGATCGTATTTTCCTTTAAATTTCCGAGGGCTGGATAATCGATGTAAATTTTACTCGTTCCTTCTTGGGCGTATTCAGAATACTCCATGGTCCATTTTTCTCCCTTTTTTATTGGGAAATTGCAGGTGTTTTTCATTCTGATATCAATCCCTTTGGTTTCCAAGATGATTGTTTTGCTGTTGTCAAGCTTCATGATGGTATCAATATATTTTTTGTTATTGTCGTCATAGCCTTTTGAGAGGGTAATTCTAAAGGCATCTACCATATTGATGATTTTAGAAAGCACGGTTTCTTTAGCAAGGATCGGACTTACTCCAGCAATGATTTTGGTAAATCTAAAGTTGTTCATAATGAAAAAGAAGGGTAAAAATCAGAATTAATTTTTTTTGTTATTGTCGGAGAATCGGGTATTATCCTTCAGTATTGACTACGACAAAGCCTTTTCTCTTGATGAGCGTTGCGGTTTCTTTATTTTTGATGACAATGTTTGCTTGATTGTCTGCTTTTGCATAGACTAATCCATCATCAACAAGCAGCGGAACCGTTTTATTTCTAAAGTCTTCTGGAAGCGAAATCACCAAAGGATCGCCTTTCCTATCACCTCCTGCAATATCTACTTTCACCTCAAGCAAAGGCAATTCGTTGAAGGTTTTGACATGGATTCTGAGTCCAATATCTTTTTCAAGATTCGTGATTGCGGTTCAGCCTTTTCCGATGATTTTCCCTTTGTAGTATTCAGGAATATAAAGCTCAAGCTCGCTTCCTTTGATCGCAATATGGAAATCACAAGGAAGTAACTGTTGTAATTTTCTTTGAATTCCCTCTTTTGCATATTGAGAGACAACCTGGGTTTTGGTTGGGACTTTTGGATTACCGTTTTCATCGGTAGCAATTGGCATTACAACGACCTGCTCTCCAAAGGTATAGATTTCATAAAGTGGCTTTTTCTGAAGGAAACTTGAAACGACAATGACCGGTCTCGCAAGCTCTTCTGAAAGCATTCCATCTGGGACTTTTGCAGTAAGTTCTAGGGTAAGAACTTCGCTCACCTGTCCTTTATCAATAAAGATAACCGTATCTACGACCTGAGGGATGATTCCCATCTCAATACTTCCAATAAATCTCTGAATACTATCCACAGGCTTCGTCGCATGGATGACTCCAACGAGTCCAATTCCTGTGAGTCTGAGATCTTTATAGAGTTCAAAGTCAGGTTTATTTCTTACTTCATCATAAATCGTATAATCAGGTCTAGAAAGCAGGAGAATATCTCTCACTTCATCGTGGCTTCCGTAGGTAAAGGAATACTGCACGATATCATCATTCAGCATCAAATCTCTTGGCGACTCAATCGTCTTGATGATATGCTGATCTTTGTGGTACAGCTCAATCAAAGCCCCAGTAAAAGTAGATTTTCCGCTTCCAGGAGCTCCAGAAACGAGGATTCCTTTGGATTTATTCCTCAGAAGTTCAAAGAGTTCTGGCTGGAGATTATACTCTTCAATACTCATTTTCTTTACCGGTTTCACTGCGGTAAGTTCTAGTCCATCGGAAAGCGCAGGATAGACGATTACGATTCTGTAAGGTCAGATTTGGAGGACTTTTGAGAGTTCTCTATTGATCTCCAAAAAGGCATCTTCTCTGCTTTCTACTTCTTTAAAAAGCTGATCAATAAGCTCATTAAAGGCTTCTTTGGTCATAATTTCATTGGGATCCACGACAGGTTGCCAATTTCCTGGGAATCCTTTTTTCCTCAGAATCGGTCTATTCACTTTCAAATGGAGAGACATTGTCGTTTCATCAAAATACTTGTCCAAGACTGAGTTTCCAATAATCGTTTGTGTCATATTTTTGTTTAGAAGATTAAAAAGCCGTAGCCTTTCTCATTATAGTCAGATGAAGGAGAAAATACAAAAAAACCTGACTTTTCTTTTGAGGTAAAACGGCGGAGTATATATTGATTTTTTTGTTTTTTTCAATATAAAGTGAATGTGTAGGAAAATTTTCCTAGGTTTTATCGGTATTTTTGGAAATGTTTTTTCATTTAACGGGAATAAAAGATATTGCAGATAGAAATTATAGCTTGGAGCTTCTCATTGAGGGAGAAGATGTCTCGTCTGTCAAGCAATTCCTTGCTGATCAGAAGGTTATTGTCCTTGGATTGGAGCATTTTACCAATGAACCTCAGACTTTTGGATCTGTTTATTTGGATGTTGAGTCTAAGAAGAAGGTTTTTAGGATTGTTGGGAAGTTTGATACGTTAGAAGAATTTCTTGCTTACTTTGTGAAACTTCAACTAAAAATTGTAGATGCTAATTCTTTTGTTTCACCTCTAGAGCCTCAAAAAGTTCAATCTCTCCTTCAACAGATTTATCATAAGCAAGAAGAGCAAGAGCGCCTCTATCAACAGGCGAAAGAAAAAAAGGCGAAACAGGCAAGGTTAAACTTTCAGGATAAGAAGTTAGCTAAGGCATATGAGGCGATTGACCAGATTATTAGTCAAATTGATCAGCTTTTGGCTATTGGTGGGAAAAATATTCCTCCTATGACGTTGAAAAATTTTGATGATATGAGGTGAGCTATTAATAAGCTTCGTTTGGCGACAAACTATGATAAAATTATCGAAGAACTTCACAAGGCGATGAATCTTATTGTTGAAACTCAGGATTTATTACTGTGAAAACTGGATGCATGAAAGATTTTTACTGTTGTTCCGCAGAGTACTATTACGAATATCGAAGTTATTAGAGAGCAGACGAGGCTTGCTAAAGCAAGGTTGCTTACTGCATTGGGAGCTCAGCTTTCAGGAGATGAAGTAATGTATTCTTCACTTGGGTATCTTAAAACTTTTACTCAATATCTTCGTAAGGATATTCGTACGGCGATGGATAGTAAGTTAACTTTGTGTAGATTGGTTTTTCAGGGAGCAGAATTATTATTGTTGTTTTTCCTCTTGGAGGTTGTGATTTTTTCTGTTTTTGATCAGAATTTTGGTCTTAATTTAGGTGTTCAAAGGGTTGGAATTATCCTGATATATGGAGGTGTTTTGGCGGGACTTTTGAGAATTGTGAATGAGTATTTTCGTCCTCAAACGGTTTTGTATTATCTGTTCTTTTCCCTCGGTATTGTTGCTATTTATTTTTTTATTATCTATCTTATCAAATTATTTTTAGTTCTCTAGTAGGTTTCTTGTGATCTATTTTATCGTCCTGCTTATATGTTGAGCGTTTATAGCGTTTTTTCTTCAGCTTGGAGTCTGGTATTTTTGATTATTCCCGCTGATTTTTTTGGTTGTTTTTTTTTCTCAAGGTATAAAGGATGTCCATTTAAAATTGCTGGAGACTGATCTTTCAGAAAAGTATGGTCTTTATCTGCTTATTGGATTTATTTTTTTGTGAATCTTTGGAGTTTTGAATTTTATTGGATTGGACTATCAATCAGGTTTTTTTGTTTTGCTTTTTCTTACGTTACTTGCTCGATATGGAGCCTATTTTCTAAATTATGAAGATGGGAAGCAGCTTTTTGAGCATTTTTTCTTGATTTTCCTCTTGTTGCTCCTGTGAAATAGTGTGTTTTTGGAGGGAGTGATTGGAGTATCAGCAATGCTAAGCTTAACTTCACTTTTTGCAGTATTGGCTTATGGTGGTTTGCGATATTGAGTTGCGTCTTTTTTCCCGGTGGATTCGAAATATCAGTATTATTTTTTCTTTTTCCTTTTTTTGGCTTTTCTCCGTGCTCTTTTCGTTAGTGTGAATGGAGGACTTCAAGCATTGAACTTGGATTTGGGAATTTGCTTTGTTTTGTTCCTTTGTTTGGATTATTCAAAGTCTTCTCCGCAGAAAAATCTTGAAGCCTCTAGGAATGTTTCACTTAGGAGGGTTTTGGCAGGGGAGAGGATTTTGGGCAAAAAAAATAGACTCACTCTGATGCACTCAGGAATTCTCTTTTTCAAGGAGTTGCCAATGAAACTTTGGAACTTTTTGGAGTATCTGAATGTTGTTCTTTTGCTAGGAGTCCTCGTTGCTTATCTCTTTCCTGTGTTTCAGGGGCAGGTTTTGCAGCAGTGGTGGTATCGATTGGGAATTGCGTTTTTCTTAGCTAATGCTTTTTTGCTGAAGAAGAATCAGATTTTTTCTCTTTTGAGTAGATTTGCTGTGGTTGTGATTATTAATTTTTCTTTGTATGTGAGTTTATTGGTCGTGGATAAGAATATACAGTCAATGCTTCCTTGGCTTATCGTTTGGAATCTGCTCTGTGGAGTGCTTGTTTTTTATACAAGATTTGGCATGGTAAGGAAATATGTGAAGAAAATTGATGTGCTTTTCTGGCTGATTGCAAGTCTCGTGGCGATGTTGCTTAATATTGTGCTTCTTATGTGACTTTCAATTTCTTGACAGCTGATTTTTTCGCTAATCTTTTTCTATTTGGGGATTCAATGAGTGATTACTTATTATGTCATTCAACTGATAAAAGTGTATGATTTACCAAAGACTGAGGAAGGATCAGCTAATTCTGACCCTCTTGAGAAACTTTTGGAGAAGGAAATTTCTCTTTAATGTAGTTATTTACTCTCTTCTGGGATAATGATAATGATTTGTTTTTTGGAGAGGTCAGAATTTTTTGGAGTATAAAGATTATCTCGGTTTTCTCTTTTTTCTCTCAGGACTTCTAATTTTAGAATATCGCTTTTTGCTTTTGCTGAGTAGAGTTCCTGATTTGCGAGTTTCATAAAATATCCTCTTGTGGTCGAAAAATTAATGTAATACATAAATATGCCTCAGAAGAGAAGAAAAACAGCGAGTAATCCTCAGATTTTTGCTAGATCTCGTAATTCTTGTTTAGTTCTGTAGGTTTCGAGGAAACTTTTGAAGCTTTTGTGAAATGATTTTAATGACTGATAGGCGAAAGTTTTTACTTTATGCTGAGCTATTTGGAAAGAGGTGTTATTCTCTGGCATTGGGCGTATTGTTGAATAAATCAGGTTTTTATTTTTTTTCAATAATTCTGAGTTTTGCACTTCTGGCAGCTTTGTTTCTTTGGACTTCAGTATAGTGAGGAACGATCACTTTTTTGTTTACGAGCTGGAAGGATCAGCTTTCTGCTAGCGCTTTGAAAGCGTTTTTGGTGATTCTGTCTTCAATGCTATGATAGGTAATAATCAAGCATCTTCAACCCTTTTTCAAAGTCTCAGGAAAGTTTTTCAAAAACTGCTCTAACTGTTCAAGTTCACGATTGACCATAATTCTGATGACCTGAAAAATGACGGCAATCTTTTTCTGATTGAAATGATGAGTAGTAAGAAAGTCTTTGAGCTGAAAAGTAGTTGAAAATTCAGATTTTTTTCTCTGTTCACAGAGGAGTTTGGTGAGCCATTCAGCGGTTTTGGGAGAGAAATCTCCATAGACTTGTAAAGCCTGTTCAATGGTTTCGGGTTTTGTTTTTTGAAGCCGATCTTTTGCGGTTGTCGGATTCTTTTCCTGATCAAATCTCATATCCAGCGGTGCATCGGTCTTTATAGAAAATCCACGGCTTCCATCTTTGAAATGTTCTAAGTTTACACCAAGGTCTAGAAATTCGTAGTCGAAGAGTCAGTTTTTTTTGCTAATGTCTTTAATTTCTGCATATGAAGTATGGAGAATTTGGATTTGGTGAGCGTAGGTTTTTGTCAGTTCTATTGCTTTCTGGATCATTTGCTGATCAATGTCTGTTCCAATGATTTTGAGGGGAGCGATCAGTCTTTTCTGTTCTTCTTGGCTGAGGAAAAACTCCGCATGTCCTCCATGTCCAAAAGTTCCATCAAAGCCAAGTTGTCGGTTTGGTGGAAGCAGATCGTAGATTTCTTGGGCGAGGACAGGAATATGGCGAAGCATAACAAAGCAGAAATATAAACAGGTCTGAGCATACGGAAATAAAGGAGAAAAACAATCAGATTTCTCTTTAAGAGGATTATTAGAAGAAGGCAGGCTTTTTTACTTTTCTCCCTGATATTGGTAGGAAAGGATATTATATTCTTCTGTATCATAAGCGACAATCCCTTCTGAATGCCAGAGATGAAAGGTTTTTATTCCTACTTCCAGAGCCATTTTACTGCAAATCGTGCAATAGGGGTTGCCGGATTTAGCAGGTTTCCCTTCTTGATCTAGGCGAATAAAATATAAATCTGAACCTATAAGTTTATCTGAAGCGAATTTCAAAGCATCAAGAATTGCTCTTTGTTCAGCATGGATGCAGCATGTCTTATCAGTAACTTTTCTATGATACTGTTCCTTATCGCAGTGGCATCTTCTTTGGGATTCTAAGTTTTGAGGTGGGGAGTTGAAGCCTTTCCCGATTATTTCTCTGTCTTTGACGATGATACAACCACACTTGGATCTTTCACAAGTCGCTTTTTGTGCTATTTCTGCGGCTTGTTGGATAAAAAACTCTGCTTGTGTATGATTTTGTCAGGTTAGAAGCTTCATTTTTATTTTTCTAAGGTTAAAAGTTATTCTAAAAAGGTTTTATAATCAATCTATTTTCATGCATTTGGTAAGATTTTTATTTTTTACGATGGCGTATTAGCATTTGGATCTTTTATATTTTAAGCGAGTCTACAGAAATAGAGGAGAAAAACAATCAGATTTTTTTTACTTAAGAAAAACACTCTAACCGTTAATCGTTGAAGTGCTTTTCTTTGTATTTAAGAAATAAGAGTTCAATAAGATTATTCTTCATCCATCTTCTTTACCTTTCCTGCTCTTTCTTCGATGATTTTCTTTTCAATCATTGCAGGAACCTTTTCATAGTTTGAGAACTCCATAGAATAAGCAGCTCTTCCTTGAGTATTTGATCTTAAATCAGTTGCATATCCAAACATCTCTGAAAGTGGAACTTTTGCAGCAATTGCAGTAGCATTTCCTCTTGGAGTTTGTCCGAGGATGATTCCTCTTCTAGATGAAAGATCTCCCATTACTGTTCCTACGTATTCTTCTGGAGTTACGATTTCTACAGACATGATTGGTTCAAGAATTGCAGGAGATGCTTTTGCGAAAGCCTCTTTGAAAGCCTTATAAGTAGCAACCTTAAACGCAACTTCTGAAGAATCTACATCATGGTAAGAACCAAAGAAAGGAACTACCTTAATATTGATGATAGGGAATCCTGCAAGGATACCTTGAGCCATGGTTTCTTTTGCTCCTTTATCAATTGCAGGGATAAACTCGTTAGGGATCACTCCACCTTTAATTTCTGATACAAATTCGTAGTTTTTCTCTTCAGGAAGTTTTTCTAGTCTAAGAACTACGTGTCCATACTGACCTCTACCTCCAGATTGTTTCTTGAAGAGTCCTTCTCCTTCTGCAGTAGTGAAAATAGTTTCTCTATACGCTACTTGAGGTTTACCAGTATTTACTTCTACTTTATGCTCTCTCTTGAGTCTATCAACGATCACGTCAAGATGCAACTCTCCCATACCTCCGATCACAGTTTGCCCACTTTCTTCATCAGAATGAGCAGTGAAAGAAGGATCTTCAGCCATAAGTTTTGAAAGAGCCAAACCAAGTTTTTCTTGATCAGCTTTTGATTTTGGTTCAATAGCAATATGGATCACTGGATCAGGGAATTCCATTTTTTCAAGAACGATAGGTTTTGCAGCATCACAAAGCGTATGTCCTGTTTGAGTTTCTTTAAGTCCGAGGAAAGCACAGATATTTCCAGCTGAAATTTCAGAAATTTCTTCTCTCTTGTTTGCGTGCATCAGAAGAAGTCTTCCTACTCTTTCTTTCTTTCCAGTAATAGAATTAAGCAAAGTATCTCCTGACTTGATAGTTCCTGAGTATACTCTCACGAAAGTTAGCGTACCAACAAAAGGATCTGTCATGATCTTGAAAGCAATGGCAGAAACAGGCTCATTAGGGTCGGCTCTCCTTACTACTACTTCTTCTTCATTATCAGGATTATGTCCAACTATTTCCCCTCTATCAAGTGGAGAAGGCAAGAAATCTACTACTGCGTTGAGTACAAGCTGTACTCCTTTGTTTCCAAGTGCAGTTCCACAAAGCATAGGATAAAGCTGATTGCTAATAGTTCCTGTTCTAATTGCCTTTTTGATAAGATCAATACTGATCTCTTCTCCTCCTAGGAATTTTTCAGCAAGTTCATCATCAAACATTGAGATTGCATCAATCATTTTTTCTCTCCATTCTTCAGCTTGTGCTTGCATATTTGCTGGGATTTCTCCTTCAACAACATCTACTCCTTTTTCTCCTTCAAAATGATAGGCTTTCATTGTGATAAGGTCAATAATTCCCTCAAAAGTATCAGCCTTTCCAATAGGAAGCTGAATAGGAACTACCTTATCGCTCAGTCTTTTTTCTACTGATTCAAGAGACATGAAGAAGTCTGCTCCCATTTTATCCATCTTATTTGCGAAGATGAGTCTAGGAACTCCATATTTATCAGCTTGTCTCCAAACCGTTTCAGTTTGAGGTTCTGCTCCTTGAGAAACATCAAGCAAAGCAACAGCACCATCAAGTACCCTAAGAGATCTCTCTACTTCTACTGTAAAATCCACGTGACCTGGGGTATCAATCACATTTACCTGGATATCGTGCCAAAAACATGTCGTAGCAGCAGAGGTAATCGTAATTCCTCTTTCTTTTTCCTGCTCCATCCAATCCATATCAGCTTCTCCATCGTGAGTTTCTCCAATCTTGTGCTTCTTTCCTGTATAATACAAGATTCTCTCAGTTGTTGTGGTTTTACCAGCATCAATATGTGCCATGATACCGATATTTCTTACCTTGTCCAAAGGTTTTTTGTCGTTTGCCATCAGTATAAAACTTTAAAATAAAATAATTGGCTTTGCCGTTTTCTTCAAATCTCTGGTAAAAATACCAAAAATTCAAAAAAATGTGACCATCGTTACTATAAAAAAACGCCTGCTGTTTTCAAGTGTTTTTTATCTCCGGAGAAAAGGTTAAAAAAATTAAAATCAGATTTTTTATTTCTTTTTTTTCTTCTTTTCCATAATCAGAGAAATGATTAGTGAGAGGACGAGGATATTGATCAAGATAATCAGTGAGGTAGTAGAAGAGAAATGAATAACAGGACTTAGAATCATTTTTAGTCCAATAAAGGTAAGAATTACTGCTATTCCATACTTTAAATAGGTGAATTTATCAATAAAGTTCGCTAGTAGAAAATAGAGGCTTCTTAAGCCGAGAATTGCAAAAATGTTGGAAGCGTAGAGGATAAAAGGATCGTTTGGAGCGATCGCAAAAATTGCAGGAATGCTATCTACGGCAAAAAGTATATCTGAAAATTCAACTACACCTACGACGAGTAATAGAGGAGTGGCGTATTTTAGTCCGTTTTTTATCACAAAGAAATCTGATTCGTGAAACTCATCGGTCATCCTTGGGAAAATTAGTTTTACGATTTTTGCTCCTAAAGTCTCAGAAAAGTTCTGTTTTTCTTCTGCTTGTTCTTTCTGAAAAAATGACTTTATCCCAGCATAGATCAGAAATATTCAGAATAGAGAAAGTAAAATATTGATCTTTATTGAGAAATTTCTTATGGAAAATTCTGGAAGATAGGTAAGCTGGATAAGTTTTACTCCCATAAAAATAAAGAATGCTCTAAAAATTAACGCTCAAAGCACTCATCGAAATAGTACTTTATGATGTGCTTTTTTCTCAACACGGAAAAAGCTGAAAATCATCACAAACACGAACAGATTATCTACAGAAAGTAATTTTTCTATCCAATATGCAGAAAGGAACTGTAAAAATCTTTCTACTCCCGAATCTCGATAAACATACCCTGCGAAAAGCATTGAAAGTCCCATCCAAACTAGTGTTCGTATAAGTGCTTCTTTTGTCTTCACTTCGTGACTTTTTTTATTGAAGAGTCCTAAGTCAAGTAGTATCATAGCCGAGACTATGACTCAAAATACAATCATTTCGTGGGTATACATCGAATATTTGTATGAGTAAAATGGTAACGAACTATAGCTATTCTTTTTTCTATTTCCATAAAAAAGTAGAAAAACTGATTAAAAATTCAGTATTTTCTTTCGCTTTTTGACTAAAATTTCCTGCTTTAGAATTGCTATTTTCCTCTTCTTTGTAAAAAGTTTTCGAATACTTGACAAATATTATTTTTGTGCTATAATAATGTTGTCTTTATTTTTTTATAAAAATACACCCATGAAAAAACTAGTAAAAAAACTCCACAAAGCTGAGGCTGAAAGAACAAAGGTTCAGAAGATTGTTAGAGATGTAGCTTTCTTTTGAGTTGTCGTGTATGCAGCAGTGATGACATTTATGGTCTTTACTGCAGAAGCAGATAAGACTGAGGCTGAACTTGGTGTTGTATCAACAACTATTGAAGCTTCACACGTTGCTCTTGCGAGATAATTTGGAGATATACTAGAAAAAAGTCTGAATGGGGATGCTTATTCAGATTTTTTATTTTTTTTAATATTGTTGTGAGCTTTTTTCGTCATCAATTGGATCCAGTTTGATGAGCACATTTGCTTTTTTAAATTTCTTTTTGATCGAAGTTTCGACGTCATTGTTTACTTGGTGGGCTTCTTTGAGACTAATCCCTGCATTTTTAAATACCATATGAAAGCTGATAAATGCTCGGTTTCCTGATTGGTGGGTCCTGAGTTCGTGGAAGCTTTTTACTGCGGGGTGGGCTAGAATGATTGCTCCAATCTCATGGTCTTTTCCTAAACTCGTGTCCATTAAGAGGTCAATTCCTTTTTTTGCAATGCTTCGTGCACTATAGATCATGTAAAGTGCCATTCCACCTGCAATAATTGGATCCATCCAAAACCATTGAGTATGTTGTATAATGATTAGAGTAATGATGATTCAAATATTGGTAAGGATATCCATCTCATAGTGCATTAAATCTGCCTGAATAATCAGACTTTTATCCTTTTTGTTTACCTTTCTGAGTAAAAAAATGATGATTCCAGTAATGAGAATCGCAATTCCCATTGCAATAATTCATGCTCATGTTTCTTCCAGTAGAGTCTTATTAAGATATTTCTGTATCGATGAATAGATCAAAATAATTCCAGAGCCTCAGATGAAAACGCTTTCTGCAAGGGCTACGATTGCTTCGATTTTTCCGTGTCCGTAATTGTGTTCTTTGTCTGCTGGTTTTTCTGCTGCTTTTAACGCGAAGAGATTGAGCATTGAGATGATTAGGTCCATTACGGAATCTACTGCAGATGCAATGATTACCATACTTCAGGAAATTATTCAAAGTGTTAGTTTTATGACTGCTAGTAGAGCTGCACCAAGGGAGGCGATACGGATAACTTTTTTTGCTGATAGCATTCTTTTGTTAAAGTAAAGGATGGAACTATAGCTATTTAAGTTTTTTCTTCAATAGAAATTAGAAATTCAGATTTTGGGCTGATGGAATTTAAGGATGTTTGCTTTATTCTGGACAAATTGTCATTTCCTTCTCAGAATTATAGAGATTGATGAGATTATCTTGTTCGACTTCTTTGCTAAGGAGATTTTTGATGATGGAAAAAGTCCTTTGAGCTGATGCTTCATCAACTTCTTTGTCCTTCGCTTTCGGGTCTGTTATTGGAGTATCTTGGAGAAGACAGAAGCTGGATTCTATTCCTATTCAAAGATCACGATAAATTTGTCAAATACAAGTATCTAATTTGCCACTTTTATTGCCAATTGAAGTGACGAAGATGATTTTTTTGGAGAAAGGGATATGGTCGTCGTTCCCAAATCAGTTTTCGCTTAGGAGAAATTTTTTATCGTCTGGAAAGCTATTTTTGAGGTAGTTTTCTCGTACTTTATAGCCTTTTTTTTGGAATCTTTTTTCAAAAGAGAAAATGAGATCATACATTTCTTCTATCTTAACATGCGTGATGACTATTTGGGGTTTTATTCAGGTTGTAGTGGAGATTTTTTTCAACATTAGTTCAGTATAATCAATACATGGAAGTCCGTTCTCGACCAGAGGCTGATTTTCAATGATGTTTCGTGCATTGATACAGACTAAAATCTCAGAATCCTGTCTGAATTCTGAAACTATTTTTTTCTTGTTATCTAGATCGAAACCTGGAATTTCTGTTGTGGTAGAATTGTTTTTGAGTAATTCCTCACCGATTTCAACGTAGAGTTTTCCTCTGGTTTTTGTTACTTTCTCTTTGAGGTTTGAGATTGCGGATTCAAGATATTTTTTGTTATCAAAACTACTTCCCATAGTGTCATTGAAGAGTAAAAGTTTCTTCATTATTATAGTTTTTCTTTGTATGTTTGTCAAAATATCTTGTATTTTCCTTTAATACATCCTTTACAAAATATGAAATTAGTCTGTTTTTTAAATTCTTTTTGAAAAAAGGAAAAAGTTTCTGTTTCTTATTCTTATGAAAGTCTGAAATAGCGGTTCGTTTTGGAAATGAAATGAATCTTTCGAAAACTGTTCTCTTTAGGGATGTCTGATTTTAAATCTTTTATGTTGAGAATTGCGTTTTGAGGAGGAATTTCGTGAAAATTAAGGGCTTTTTTTGAATGTTCCGTAGATATTTAGACTAATTTTTTGCGCCGAAAATCCAGCAGGAATCCCTTCCATTTTTACTATCGGAAGATCGATGTCGTAGATTTCTCCAGATTCAGTATCAATAAGATGGGCGTGTTCTTTTGCGGTAGATTCATAATAGCTTCTTCCACCTAAAACTATCGCTTCTTTGAGCTCTCCTGAGTCTATGAGTTCATTGATGTTTCTATAGACCGTGGAGAGTGAGATATTGGGAAAATATTTTTTAAGTTCAAAAAAAATCTGTTCTGTGTGGCGATGTTGACCATCACAGACTTTGAGGATGATTTTTTTGTATTTAAAAACTTTTGGCATTGTTCGTGATTTATTGAGCAGAATGTTTGGTATCATATATTTTTGGTCACTCGAAATCAAGATGAGCTTGATATTTCTTATCAGATTTTTTAATTTTCTCTTGTAAACCCCTTTCACTTACCTATAAAAAGAGCAATTTATCTTTTTTTGAAGAGAAGCTATGGCGACAAATCTAGAGCGTATGAATGAAATCCTTGATTTTTGGATGAAAGATAAGACTTTCCGGAGATCTATTGATGAAAGAGCAGAAGCAATGAGCTATAAATTCTTTGATGGCCCTCCTTTTGCGAGTGGAAGTCCCCACTATGGACATCTTTTGGCTGGAAGTATCAAGGATGTGATCCCAAGGTATAGAACCATGAGAGGATACAAAGTAAAGAGAAAGCGAGGTTGGGACTGTCATGGTCTCCCTGTAGAAAAGGCGGTAGAAAAGGCACTTTGAATTGATGGGAAAAAAGACATTGAAGATAAAATCTGAATTGAAGCCTTTGTAGAAAAGTGTAGAGCCTATGTGAATCAAACCAACGCTGATTGGAAGCGGTTTGTGGATCATACTGGACGCTGGGCTGATATTGAGAACCCTTATTTCACGATGGATTTGGATTTTATGGAAAGCGTGATCTGGTGTTTCTCTAACATTTACAATCAAAATAAGGTCTATAAAGGATTTAAGGTGCAAGGATACTGTCCAAGCTGTGCAACTCCGCTTGCCAACAATGAAATCTCTGATGGTTATGAAGACAAGCAAGATATGGCAATCACCATCAAGTTTGCTCATCAAGCTCCAAAAAGTAGTGCATACGAAGCTTCTGAAGATGGTTTTATTGATGTGGTAGCAGGAGTGATCAGAGATGGCGAGGGTCGCTATGCGATGATTCATCACATGAAGGAGAATCTCTGGTTTTTCCCTGGTGGAAAAGTTGAAAAAGGAGAATGCCGAATCGCAGCACTCAAAAGAGAACTCAAAGAAGAAATCGGAGTTGAAGCTGAAGAAAAGCACTATCTCGGTGCGATAAAAATCATTCATCTCGGAAAACCTTATAGAGTCCATTGGTTTGAGGTGACAACGAGTGATACGCCAAGCGTTCAGGAAAGCGAAAAGCACAATGCACTCGTTTGGGTAAAAGAAGAAAAGTCTGAAAATAGCCTCGGATTTGCCCTTAATATCAACGGAACAATTATTGATGATGAAAAGGAACTTACACATGATTTCATTGATTTTCATCTCTTCAAAAAGGTTTTGGATCCTGAGGATAAAGGCTTGATTGAGGGAAAATTCAACTTCCTTGCTTGGACGACGACGCCTTGGACTTTGCCGAGCAATATGTTTCTCGCGGTCGGAGCTGAGATTGACTATGTGACCGTTTACGATCCTGAGAGCCAAGAATACTATGTTATGGCAGAAAATCTTTTGAAAAAATACTATAAATCCCCAGACCAATACAAATTTATCTACAAGCAAAAAGGGAAAGAACTCAAAAATCTGACCTATCAACCGCTCTTTGACTACATTCCAAATTCCAAGATCCCAACTGAATACAAGAGTCAGTTTTTCCAAATTTTGAACGGAGATTTCGTAAGTACTGAGGATGGAACCGGAATCGTGCATATCGCACCGACCTTTGGAGAAATAGACTTTATGGCGGTAGCGGAACTTCTCGGTGAACAGCATGCTTTGGAGTGGCTCTTTATGCCAGTTGATGAGTATGGTTGCTTTGATGAACAAGTGCCTGACTATCAAGGGATGAAGGTCTTTGATGCCAATAAGCTCGTGATGGATGAACTCAAGGCGAGAAAGGTGACCGTGAAAGCGGAATCCATAACCCACTCCTACCCTCACTGCCGAAGATGCCATTCTCCATTGATCTACAAGGCAATGTCAAGCTGGTTTATCAAGGAGAAAGAAATGAATGCTCAGACCTACCAACAAGCCGAGCAAATCAATTTCGTGCCTGAGACCGTAAAAAACAGATTCGTGAATGGACTTCAGCAGGCTCCTGACTGGAATATCGCGAGAAATAGATACCGAGGTTCTCCTTTGCCGATTTGGCAGAATGTGGAAGATCCTGAAGATCGCTTCTCACTTGGGACACTAGATGAGCTTTATCATCTCACCAAAACAGGATCAAAAAATTTGACCAAAAACCTCTTTATTCGCCACGGAAGGACAGATTTTAACGATGAGAAAAAGTTTGATGGACTTGGGGTTTCTGTCTTGACTCCAGAAGGACAAACGCAAGCCAACGCTCTCGTTGAAAAGCTTGCAAAGCTAAAAGAAGAAAAGGCTGATCTCGTTTTCGTCGTTTCTCCTCTTCCAAGAGCGTGGGAAACCATGAAACCAAGTCTGATTTCTTTCTTTGATGAAACTCTTGTTGCTGACTGTGAAAAGAAATATTTTGAAATCGTAAAGAGCTATCAAGACGCTTTCAATAAGGGAATCTTGCTTGAAATCGTGCAGGGAAGCGATGAGCAAAATGTTTTCCAGCTTCACGAACAGATTTTCGTTGATTGGAGGATGACCGATCACCTTTCTTTTGCAGACCAAGGGAAGGTTCAGCCTTGTGATCTTTTGAACTGGCAAGATGCAAACAAACCGATTGGAACTGATGGTGAAACTACTGAAACCATGTTTGCGAGAGTAAAAAACGCTGTGCAGTATTGGAATGCAAAGTTTGCGACAAAAACGCTTATCTACACTTCTCATAACGATACGATTGCGATGGCGAGAAAAGCTTTCCGCAACTTTGATTATGCGAGCAAGAGAAAGCAGTTCTTGACTAAAAATGGAGAAATTCAGACGCATTACCGAGATAATGCGAGAAATACCGAAGTGGATCTTCATAAGCCGTATGTGGATTCTTACTGGGGAATGAGAGAAGGTAAGACCTACAAGAGAATCCCTGAAGTGATGGATTGCTGGTTTGAATCAGGTTCTATGCCGTTTGGACAGGATCATTATTTGGGGGAAGAAAAAGCTGAACTCACCTATCCAGCCGACTTTATCGCTGAGGGACTAGATCAAACCAGAGGTTGGTTCCGTTCTCTCCATGTCGTAGGACACGCAATCAGAGGAGAAAATGCTTTCAAAAATGTGATTGTAAATGGACTGATTCTCGCAGAAGATGGAAAGAAAATGGCAAAAAGTCTGAAAAATTACCCAGATCCTAGAGGACTGATTGAGAAACGAGGAGGAGATGCTTTCAGACTTTATACTTTGAGTGCTCCTGTTGTAAGAGCTGAACCGATGAGATTCGCTGAAAAAGGAGTAGAACAATGCTTCAAAGATTTCAATATTCCACTAGAAAATGTCTTCAAGTTCTTTGAAACCTATGCAAAGATTGATAAGCGAAAGAGTGATGGAACTGAGGTTTTCTTGATGAGGCACGCAAAAGCCGAAGGTCAGGGCATGAATGATCCACTTACTGTAGAAGGGAAAGCTGAACTTGAAAGTCAGGAAACCAGAGAAAAAATCATCAGACTTAATCCTGATATCATCGTTCATACACCATTTTTGAGAACAAAAGCCACTGCCGAATATGTGCAGCAAACCCTCAAAACCCTTACAGGAAGAGAAATACCGCTTCAAGTCATTAATCCACTTGGCGATGACAACGCAAAAAAATCCTATATGAAAGCCCTCTATGATGATCTCTTGAAAGAACATCAAGGGAAAAGAATCTTGATCATAGGTCATGCCTATACTTTGAGAACGATCCGAGAAATTCTTTATGAAAACTATTTTGAAGATTATGCTTATACCGAAGTTCAAAGACAAGAAGGACTCAAGCAGCTTGAAATCGTTAAACTTCCGACCTATCAGATTGCAAATGAGCTTGATAAGTGGATTCTCGCAGAGCTTCATCAGACTTTGAAGCTTGTAGACCACTACCTTGAGGCTTGTGAATTGGATGCTGCCCTCAAAAGCGGTATGGAATTCATTGAAAAGCTTACCAACTGGTATCTTAGAAGAAGCAGGAGAAGATTCCGAGGAAGCGAGATGACAACTGATAAACATTCAGCATATGCTACTTTATTTGAAGTCTTGAGTATCTATCTCCAGATGATGGCTCCATTTACGCCGTTCATTACTGAGGAACTCTGGCAGAAACTTCAGACTTTTGTCGCTGGTAAAGAAGGAGAAAAAGCTGAATCGCTCCACCTTTCCTATTGGCCATTTGCGAGTGAGAAATACATTGATCAGCAGCTTATGGAAGAAATCACAACCGTGAGAAAAGCGATCAAGCTTGCCCTCTTCATCAGATCAAAGAATAAAATCGCGGTAAAGCAACCTCTGCAAAAGCTGAGCATTAAGCTGTAAATGATACTCAAGCTCTTTTATCTCTCAAGTGCTAAACCATGAAAAGAAACTGAATCTTGTGAATTATCATCGGTCTTTTCCTCATTTGTTGAGCGAGTTCAGCTTACTTTCCTTATAAAAGTGAGTGGAATTGTAGTAAAATTGAGGATAAAGAAGCTAGAGAATTGTGTGAAAACGAAATGTCTTTTGCCAAATTTACCGAAACAACAGGGACAAGAGAAATGTCTACCACTTGCTGTAGCTATTTAGACCATGATCCTAAGTTCAACCTACGGCGAGAACAGGTAACGGCATTTGGGGGACTTGATAAACGGACAAACGAAGCTTCTGAAGAAATCAAGAATAAACCAGATCAGGATCGAGCCCTTATCTCAGGTTCTGTCCAACAACTCACAGATCTTATTCTTAAGTTAAGCACTCAGATTTACGAAGAAGCTTCAAATAAAATTCAGGCTACTAAAATGTTATCTTCGCTCTTCAAAGGTTGTAGTGAAAATAATAAGAACCTTGAAGCGAGAATCGTTTGTAAATACTTCGCCTATGATCTTATTTGAAAGGAGCCTAAAATCACTCCCATAAGCTTATCTGATATTACTCCAGCTTTTAAAAAGGAGAAAAATCTGATTCAGAGATCGGTTCAATTCAGTGATTTAAACGAGCATTATACTCCAATCAATTATCATTATGCTACCATCCGTAAAATGTATCGTATCGGAGGTTTTGCTTTCTGACTTATGGACTCTTATGATTACTTTGATAAAGATTCAGATACTGATTTCTTTAAAATTTTAGTTCTGAAAGCTTGAGATACGCATTGGCAAGATTTTGCGGATATTAAGGTAAATGCCAATTTTACTGATGAACTAGCTTTATCCTTTGAAAATCATAAGTTGGGTCTCACTATTCCTGTCCTTAAAAATAAGGAGAAAGAGAATGAAAGGCTGACTGCTCAATTTCAGATGCAAAGAGATTGAGTCCGAAAATTAGTAGGCTGTTTTGAGGAGAAATTTAAGGGGACTCAGGCTGCTACTGAGGATCTCATCTCTAGAAAGAAACTCCCTCTCAAATCTTGCAAAGCTCTCGGAATAGAAGTCAAAACTACTTTATGAAAGTAACTCCTCTACAACAAATCATTTCTCTGTATACCTGTAAGCTTTTCTTTTAAGGAAGAGGGAAGATGATCTTCTCTTTTTCTTTTTGTTCAAGGGGGAATGATTGGATCACTCGTTGCCCTTTTAGAGAAAAGTTATTAGTTTTTTCTCCTAGAAAGACTAATGCAAAAGCTTTTTTCTTAGCAGTAAGATAAAGAAAAATCATTTGATAACTAGCAATTACTTTGCAATGAATAAAAAAAGTCTAGGAAATAAACTTGAATTTCACTCTTAAAAGTATATGGTGGTGGACACGTGAAAATAAAAAACCTATGTAAACAAAAATTATCTATGAAGTTTGCCTTGCGATAGCAAGCTGAACTTCCGAAGTCATAGAGAGGACTTTGCTACTCATGCCCTCTAAAAGGTAGGAAGTGGGCTACCTTAATCAACAAGAAAGCGAATATCGCCACTTCGGTATTTGCAGGAAACAAAAAATAAAAAATAAATTGGTATGACTGCTATTAAAAATCTAATGTATGTATTGATCATCGGCGTTTTCTCTGTTTCGTGTGATAAGAATGCAGAACTTCTAAGTTCTGACCCAATAGAACATTCTGTTCTGCATCAGGAATCCTCCTTTGATATTCAAAGGAAAATGGATTATCTGTGTTCCATGTATGGTTTTAAGGAGTCTTCTGTCCAACTCCGAGATAGTGTGTTAATGGCAGAGGGAGATATAGCTTTTGATTTAAACGGGTTTTGGGAGAAATATGCTGATCGATATGAAGATCAGGTACAGTTGAGATCCCATTATGCTCGCAGAGGGCTTGTTGCACCTCAGTATAGAACAATTCTTCTGAGTGTTCCTCCGGCAGGAGATCGATATGCACTACCTACAAGTTGGCTTACCGCTTTGATTTATGCTGCTGAAGCATGGAATGGTCTTAATGGTCCTATCCGGTTCACTTTTTATAGGGGAGACCCTTATACATTTACTGTAAATGTTATGTATGTCTTTGGTAGTGATCCTGAAACTTTAGCTTGGGCAGATTATCCTGGAGGTGGAAAACCTGGGAGTTATGTTTCTATTAATTCTAATGGTTTTGATGAATCTACAAGACCTCTCAATAGTAGAACTGCTATTTTGATTCATGAATTGGGACATGTGATTGGTTTTTCGCATACAGATGAGGTTCCGAACAATGGTTATTCTTACCTTTTAGATACTGGAGATAAGAACCTTGAGGATCCAACTTCTGTCATGTGGCATCATGCACTGTCAAATCCACAACCGCCTTATTTTTCTGCTTACGATATAGAAGCTTACAGATATTTGTATGGCTTTTAGTTGGTAAGCTCTCTGGTAACTCTTGAATTTTTTGAAAGCTTTCATATATTTATGAAGGCTTTCTTTTTTATTTTGATTTTTGTATGATGAATAAAAAAATTTTTCTATGACTTATTTTTGGGCTTTTGCTTCTTTTTTCAGATTGTAATGCTCTTTCATTGGCTAGTAATGATATTAAAGAGTATTTAGAAGATCAAATTTTGTCTCATCACCCTATTAATATTCCAGTTTGCAATGATGCTCAAAATGTTCACAGGTTGTTTTCTACCTTGAAGCAGGGTGATTTCTTTGATGTTGAAAATTATGGAAATAAAAAATATTTTAATATTCTTTTGAATTTTGTGCTTAACAATCATCCAACAAATTTATTAATGAGATCTTTATTCCCGTATCTTGATTCCAAATATATAGAAAATGGGGAATGACTTTCCCTCTTCTGTAATGAGGGAGACGGCTTCTTTCATGCAGGATGATTTCAGGTAAGATGAACGGTTTATCTCAAAAAAGAAAATATTGATATTATTTATAGTGGTCATTCGACATCAACATCTAGACCAACAGAAAAAACTGAAATCTATTTTCAAATTAAAGATGCTCTTGATCCTTTGGTTAAAAAATTGCCCTATAATAAGGATGGAGTATTGTTTCTTGGATGTTCTACTAATTATCAATCTCAATACATTACTCCGCACTTCGCAAGAATTAGAAGAAGGTTAGGAGATAAAAACTATAGTTATTATGTTGATGACCGTTTTTATGTTAAAACTCCTTATTTAGAGCTTACACAATATGATGGGAAAGATATTACCCTTAGATTTTATGTGGATCCATTTTCTTTTCAATCAAATTCTAACTTAGAATGCGAGAATTCACGAATGCTAAAATATGAGATTGTATCGGAAAATGAGAAAGCATAAATTTTTACTCTTTCTCTTTATAGTTTTTTTCTCCTTTTCTTGTTTTTTCTCCTTTTCTTGTTTTTTTCCCTCCAATAGAAGTATATCGTTTTTTGATATCGTATAATATCCGGGGTGCTGGGAATGGAGTAGCTATAATTTTTAGGTCGATGATTGGTAGTTTATTGGTAAAAAATAAATCTACAACTTCCTCTTGAAAAGTTTGCAGATATTCCTAGACTTCTAGTGGCTTTATTTTCTAACCAACTATTCGCTAAGGAAACTGCGACTGTAGATTCTACCGTTTCTGATCCTGATGTTCTCGCAGTGTTTAATGATCTTACGAAAGTATTAGCAAAACATTTAGTAGAAGGAAGGATTTTAAAGTTTGGAGATTTTGGAAACTTTCAGCTAACACTCAAAAGCGAATGAGTAGAAAGTGCAGAGAAATTCATAGCTAGCCATATTATAGGGAATAAGATTCAGTTCTGTCCTTGAACATATCTTAGAGATATGCTTGCTACGCTAAAGTATGAAAAGTATGCGAAATAAAAACTTTTTTCTTCTCTCCTCTTGTATCTCTCCTCAGTACTAGAAGGGGTTTCTTTACTTGTTTTTTTTGGTTTATTCTTCTTAATTGATATTTATGCTTCAAATAAAAAATCTTTCCGTGAAGGTCGGAGAAAAACAAATTCTGAATCAGATTTCTTTTGACTTTGAAACTGGGAAAAACTACTGTATTCTTGGGAAAAATGGCTCTGGGAAGTCTTCACTTGCGATGACCCTTGCTGGAAATCCTAAATATGAAATCAGCGAAGGCGAACTCCTTCTTGATGGACAGAATCTCACAGAAATGAGTCCTGATGAGAGGAATAAAGCTGGAATTTTCCTGACTTTTCAAAATATTCCTGAGGTGCCTGGGGTGAAGCTGTTTGAATTTCTCAAGACGATTTATGATGCGAGAGCTGAGAAACCAAGCACTTTTTTGGAGTTTAAAAAGATTATTGAGCCGCTGATGGCGGAACTAGAGATTGAAAAAGCTTTTCTCTGGAGGGACTTGAATGTAGGGTTTAGTGGTGGAGAGAAGAGGAAAATTGAAGTCCTTCAGATCAAACTTCTCAAGCCGAAATATATCATTCTTGATGAGATAGATAGCGGACTTGATGTGAATGCTGTGAGGCAAGTTGCTGAGCTTTTGAAAGCGGTAAATACGCAGGAAAATTCCTTTATCGTGATCACGCATCTTTTTGAAATGCTCCAAGAGCTTCCACTAGAAAAAATTCTGATCCTTGAACAGTGAAAGATTAAAGCGATAGGGGGAAGAGAACTGATGGAGCAGGTAAGGAAAGAAGGGTTTTAAGAAGGCTGTTCCATTAAGCTTGAAAGAAGCTCATGTTTCGTTTGATCTTGCGTATTTCAGTGGATTTTAATAATCCTTGGAGAATTAGTTTGAAACTTCTCAAATTGTTTATCAGTATTGTCTTGTTGGAGTTTAGAAAGATAAGCTTGAAAAAGTTCTGGTGGAAGGTTTATATTCATCTTTTGAGCAAGAGAAAGGAAACTATCTTGAGCATTTACTTCTTGAGCTGAAAGTTCATAAAGAGCGAGTTGATCTAATTCAGTCCCGTTTAAAGAATTTGTATATGCTCCTTGATAGATTTCAACCTCATTCTTCGTCATAAAATCAATAATTCTTGAAGGTTGAACTGAGTTATCTTTGAGAAAAAGATGAAATCCATAATTTCAAGTGGATTTTCGGCGAAGAAGTTCACATCCCATTGCAAGTTTATCTTGGGGAAGAATCTTTTTAAGCTCCATGAGGAAAGCTAAAGAAAAATCTACACAAGCTCACATATAACAGCTTTCTCAAGAACTTATAATCGCTTCTATCGTTCTTCTCCCAAGTTCATTCTGAATTCTTTCATTAGACCATTTGATCTTTTTAAGCTTTCAAAATAACTTTGCAATATGTTCTGCAAGATCAATATCTGGAAGTGTATTTGGGGATTCTTTAGCTTGATTGATTCCTCTCATAACAAAAGGTAAGAAAATAAACTATTGCTGAATAATATAATCATCTATTAATTAAAAGTCAAGTATTTTAGCATTCCTTCTCTTATGAAACAACCCAAAAAACCAGATTTTAAGACTATTTTCTCTTACTTAGAGCAGCTTTTTCCAAATGCTAATACTGAACTCAACTATGAAACGCCTTTTCAACTGCTTGTAGCCGTGATTCTTTCTGCTCAAACGACTGATAAACAGGTCAATAAAGTCACAGCAACGCTCTTTCAAACGATTAAACAACCAGAAGATGTACTGAAGTTAGGGCATCCACTTTTTGAACAGGCGATTAAATCAATCGGACTCTACAAAGGCAAAGCAAAAAACATCTATCAGACTTCTGAACTTTTAGTTGAAAAAAAAGGAAAAATCCCAAAAACTGAATCCGAACTCATGAAACTCCCTGGAGTCTGAGAAAAAACCGCAAAAGTCGTGCTTCATGTCCTTTACAAAAAGCCTGTAATCGCTGTAGATACGCATGTGCATAGGGTTTGCAATAGGCTTGGTATCGTAGATACCACAACTCCACTTCAGACTTCAAAACTTCTTGAAACTCTTGTACCAAAAAAGTATAAACAGATTGCTCATCATTGTATTATCCTTTTTGGAAGGTATTATTGTACTGCTAGAAATCCGAAATGTGCTCAGTGTAAGCTTAATCAGATTTGTCCTTATTTTATGTCTTTAAAGCAAAAGTAGTATGCCAAAGATTTTTATGGTAGAACCTGAGTGGTGATTTGACTTTTTGCTCGCTATTGCAGAGCTCTGAGAGAAGTATCCTTGGATTGGGAATTTTTATCCAATAGGAGCTGATATTTTTGTTTTTGTGTATCCTGTTTTTTTGACCGTGCTTTATCTCTATGGAATGGTTAAAAAAAATCGAGAATCTAAGAAAGTCGCGCTCTTTATTTTCTTTGCTTGCTTTTTTTCGGTGGTAGTCAATATCCTTTCTCAACAGTTTTTTGATAAACAGAGACCAATCCATGAACTCGGAATTGTAGATGTTGATCAAGAAACCTTGCTTCATCATCTTTTACCATTGACTTCGTTTCCGTCTGATCATGCGGTAGTTACCTTTTCGATTGCGATGGCGACGTGGCTTATTTCTCATAAATATCGCAAAATGCATCTCAAAATTTGGTCATTCTTTTTGTTTGTGTTTGCGATTCTCACGGGGATTTGCAGAATTGGGACGAAGGTGCATTGGACTACGGATATTCTTGCATGAGCGATTATGGGGCTTTTGGTACCAGTGGTTTTGATGATTCCTTTCTTTTATAAAAGAATTGAAAGCTGAATTTTGATTCCGATTATTCGTTTTGAAGAGTGGATCTTGGGAAAGTTTAAGAAAAAGTAAACACAGCTAAAAGGGGAGGATTTAGTATGCTTCCCCTTGCTTTTTCTGGGTAAATAAATATAGTCCTCTTGTCGCCGCGATAGTTCATTCGGTAGAACGCATCCATGGTAAGGATGAAAGACGAGTTCAAATCTCGTTCGTGGCTATGCTTTTCGTAGCAATTATTCCTGTGAGCTTTTGCAGGTTTTTTTTATTGCTTGGATTCTTTTGAGATATTCTTTTTCGGAGAGGAACTCGCGTTCGGTTCAGCTTTTTTCTTCGTGACCAATAGCAAGGTCAGGAATGAGGTGAAAATGCATATGGTTGACACTTTTCCCTACTTTTCCACCTACAAATCCGTCTCTCAGGAGTAAATTGATATCGGAATGCGTCTGGTGGAGAAAGTCGTCTCGCTTGCTGACGAGAGACATAAGATCTTTTACTTCCTTGGTGGAGAGATCATTGAAAAGTACGACGTGTCTATGTGGAATGATAAGCAGATGGTCTTTGATATAAGGGGCACGAGCTAGGGTAACAAAAAAATATTGAGAGCTTTCCAAAATGAACTTTGGTGGCATGCCGCAAAAAGGGCAGAGATTATATTTTAGGTTGTGCGCAACGATATCGTGGTATTTGATTTGCATGGCTGGATGATTAGCGAGAAATAGGAATTAAACGAATGTTCTATATCCTGGAAGGGAGGAACTTCTTTGCACTCTTTTTCAACAGTTTCGATGAAGAGTCTGATAGGTCTTGTATTTTGCTGGTGGGCGAAATAGATCCTCTGGTTTTATAGTTTGTAGGTGCTTTCTTCTCAGGTTTTCATATCTTTGATTTTGTAGATGCCAGCTTCTTTTTCTCCTTGTCCGTAAATTATCACGTAAGGAATTCCTTTTTTGTCGGCATGGGCAAATTGTTTTCCGAGTTTTTCTGCTGTTGGGAAAATCTCAAAAGTCTGACTTTTTTCAGCGAATGTCCCCGCGAGTTCCAGAATTGCTTCAAAATTTTCTTCGAAATGGAGAAATAAATAGTCAGCAACAGTCTGTTTTTTTTCTTCTTTGAGCTCAAAAATCTTTCCGAGCAGTCTACTAATCCCGATACTTCCTCCAACTCCGCAATAGTCGCTCCTTTTCGGATCAATATAACCCGTTAAATTCGCATATCTTCCCCCTCCACAGATAGAACCGAGCTTTTCGTCATTTTTGAGCACGGCTTCAAAAATTGTTCCCGTATAATAGTCTAGTCCTCTGATAATTTGCAAATCAATCTTCCATTCAAACTCAAGATGCATTGCTTCCTGAATCTGTTTTAAAAGCGTAAGAACGGTTCTTAATTCTTCTACACCTTCTTTGAAGGTTTCTGAATCTGCAAAACTTAAAATCTGATCGCAATCTTCAATCTTCTCTGACTGAAAAGAGATAAAATTCAGAATTTTTTCGCTATTTTCTGCTGAAATATTGAGGTCTTCTCTAAGCGTTGCGATAAAGTTTTCTGTTCCAATCTTCTTGTACTTATCAATAAGGATTGAAATCTGTTGCATTTGCTCCTCATCTTTGCTGACTTCTGCGAGAAATGCTTTGACGAGCTTTTTATTATTGATATGAAAAACGGCGGTATCTTCGAGTTCGCAGCTTTTCAAGATCTTATTTAGCGTAGAACCGAGTGTTGCGATGATCTCTGCATCATAGTAGAAATAGTCCTTTTCTCCCTTGTAGAAATAGTCTTTTTCTCCCTTGTAGAAATAGTCTTTTTCTCCTTTCCAAATTACATCAATATCACATTGAAAAAACTCTCTATATCTTCCTTTTTGAGCTCTTTCTCCTCTCCAAACTGGCTGAATTTGATACCTTTTGAAAGGAAAGGTCAGCTGATGTTCCCAATCCAGCGTATATCTCGCAAATGGCACGGTAAGATCAAAATGTAATCCGTATTCTTTCAAATCTTGTGCTCCCTGAGCGATTCCATAGAGTCCAAAAATCTGTTTTCAGGTTTCTTCTCCATTTTTTGAGAGAAGCACCTCATTTCTCTCTACAGCAGGAGTATGGATATGGGTATATCAAAACTGCTGATAGCTCTGTTCAATTGTTTCTCTGAGTTGATCAAAAATTAACTGCTGACTAGGACTATATTCAGGGAATCCACTAGGACGAAGTTCTGTCATATGATGAAAGAAAAAAATAAATCTGATTCTTTTGTAGTGAAATGGAGTGAGAAAGCAAGGTTTTCCAGATGAAAGAAAAGAGCTGATGTAGATCTGATCATCAGCTCTTCCTTCGTATACGAAGATTACTTGTGTTGTGTCCGCTTATAACTTGTTCTTTTTTTCGTGTTGCGAGTTGCCTTGAAAGAACGTGGAGTCTCTCGCATCTCGTGAGGGAGAAGCTCTCTCACGTGGCAACTGGGAACGAGCGGATGTCTCTCTTCTTTGTTTTCCTTTTCCATAATTGTTTTTTTAAAAAGTTCGACGTTTATTTTTTAATTCACTGGAAAAACTACTGATTTTTCTGAAAAAGTCAAGTAAAAATTTTATAGGAAAAATTATAATCAAAAAGTACCACTAATAGCTAAGATAGAAATACTAGTTTGTATTCTCTATAAGATTCATGATGTGAGGTAATCATAAAAAAGTTACTTATACCAAGGGCAGGAAGATTAGCTAAACGAGCGATATATGTTGGCAGGTAGTATAGGAATGATGCATACAAGATAAAAAGGAGATACTCTGATTCTGAGCTTGAAAAATACTTTCCAATAACTAGAGTGGAAGTGTTTTATTTTTGTGGATTGAAGAGATGGAGTTTTCGTTTTTTCGTGAGGATGCTACAGTGCCATCAATGCAGGACTTTCTCTTGGCATGAGGGGTAGTGGTCTGATTTTTTGTGCTTTTTTGTTTGATTAAGCTTGGAGCGAGATTTTTGCTTGCGAGACTCGGGAAATGACCTTCTCTTAAGAAGGATTTTTTGGTGATTTTGTCAGGATTGTCGTGGTATTCGGGGATTTCTGTAGCACTCTTTTGTGGAAATCTCTTTCTCCCGTTTGTAAAGTGGATCCATGTGGTTTTTTCAGGTTTTTTTGCTGTTGCATTGATTATTGAGCTGAGTGGAATCCTAAAATTCTTTCTAAAGGTCGTGATGGAAAAGGGCTTTGCTCATCAGGACACGAAAACTAAGAAAAATCTGACTGAAATCCTTAATACGCTTCTTCAGATTCTGATTTGGATATTGGCGGCATTGATTTTCTTTGATACCGTGGGGGTTGCGATTACGCCGCTCCTAGCATCACTTGGAGTATGAGGAATTGCGGTTGCTTTTGCCTCTCAGAAATTGATTGAAGATTTTTTCAGCTCGTTTTCTATCATGGGATCGAGTCCCTTTAGGATTGGTGATATTATTACGATCAAAGATACAACTGGGACGGTCAAAAAGATTGGACTGAGAAGCACCACGCTCCTTACGGTCGAGGATAAGTCCGTCATTATTCCCAATAGACTTTTGGTCGCAGAAATTATAGAAAACAGTGGAACAATCAAAGTTAGAAGAAAGAGATTTTCACTGACGATCACGTATGAGACGCCGCTTGAAAAGGTGCGTCAGATTCCTAAGCTTTTGGAGCAGATTATTGGGAAGCATAAGGATGTCGGATTTGAATGGGCGGTGCTGAGGGATTTGCAAGCATCGTGCTTGGAGATTTATGTCAGTTATGTGATTAATAATGATGATTGGCTAAATGCTACCCAGCTTCATAGTAAAATCCTGGAAGAAATCCTAGAAAAATTTGCGGAGGAGAAGATTGATTTTGCCTATCCTACTCAAACGCTCCGACTCAAGAAATAATTTTACTTTAAAGCCCCCTCAATGCGAGATAAATTGATCACTATTTTTTTGGAACAGAATCAAAAACTGAATCTATCTGCGATTCGTGATAGGGAAGGTGTCAGGGTGAAGCATCTTCAGGATTCTCTTAAACTTCTCGAAACAGGTCTCTTTACTCCCGGGAAGTTTGTGATTGATGTCGGGACGGGGGGAGGCTTCCCGTTGATGCCGTTAGCGATGAGCTGTCCTGAGACGCGTTTCCTCGGGATTGACTCGGTAAGGAAAAAGACGCTTGCTGTGCAAGCAATGCTTGATGCGCTTGGTGTGCAAAATGCTAACGTATTGCGAACTAGGATTGAGGACTATCAGGGAGAAAAGGCTGATCTTTTGACTGCAAGAGCGGTTGCCTATAGCGATAAACTTTTGCAGTGGAGCGTTCCGTTGGTGAAGAAAGGCGGAGCTTTGGTATTGATGAAGCAAGTTATCCCCGAAGAAAAAATGCTTTTGCAAGGGCTCTGTCCTCGTTTTCAGCTTAAGATTGAGCAGGAGTTGAAGTATCAGCTGTTTGAGGGGGATATTGAGAGGGTGATCTATGTGCTGAGGAAAAAGTAACATATCTTCAGGTTTTTAAATCTTCTTCCTCTCGGGTGGGAACTCTTTCGGAGGAGATGAAACGTTTTTGATTACGTGGTTTGTGAAGGGGAGGGTGGACGTTCGTGAGGAATCAGCCTTGACCTTTTTTCTTTTATTAAAAAAAGGAGTGCCTCTTTTCGTAGAACGCTCCTTTCTTTCCTGTTGAGATTAGTTTTCTAGGGGAAGATATTCGACTTCCATATAAGAAGGCTGGAGTTTATCTTCTGTAGCGAGACTCATTCTTAGATGGGTTTTTGCACCACCTGCGAGCGTGATAATATCACAATTTCCACTCTTTTCTTTCATTTCATTGGTGATCACAGCACTGTCGTAGAGTTGGATACAAAAATCTCCTTGGTATTTTTTCCTCAATGTATTAGCATAATAGTCTTGAGCAAGGTAATGATAGTCGAGCTTATCGTATGCGGATTGTTTTTCTGGATAAGGATTCATCAGCTCCATACTCTCTAATCGGAATCTTGCATTTTTGAAAGTGAGTCTGATTTCTCTGTCTCTTTGTGGTTCGATTTCTAAATTTAGGATCTCTGCTTTCTCTGGATTGGTTGCTATCCTCATACCAGAGGAGATTGGCACTGTTTTTACCTCCTCTTGACGATATCCTCCGAAAGGTTCAGGCTTTCGACTGTTTTCTTTTTCTCTTTCTTGTTTATTAAGCTCCATCAACTTCATATAAAATATGTCTCTAGCTCCAAAAATTATGGTTTCTCCTCTTTTAATATCTTCTTTGATTCCGACTGCATGCATGAGTCCGATGATGGCGAAGCAAACTCCTGTAAACATCGTGATACTCAAGAAGAATTTTCTCAATCCTCTGATTATTCTGGATTTTTTCTTGAGAAATGCGGTGATGGCGTAGACGATGATTGTGAATCCGATTGCTCGAGCGAAGACTTCCAAGAGCGTGTTGATAACAAGTTCTGCTGGTGAATAGAGTCCCATGATAATAGTATACAAGATAAAAATCTGATCCCTTCGTGCGAGGGATGAATACTTCTAAGCTAATTTTATCCTTTAGCTGTGGGAAAGTCAACTTTTCTCGGAGTATTTTGCTTTTAAAAAGGGACTTTTATATGAGCGAGGAGATGAAAGTGGTCTGTTTATTGTGTTTGTCAGATGACAAATTGCCCGCAGAGATGTTTTGAGTCATTTGTCAGATGACAAATCGTTCCCAGAGACGTTTTGAGCCGTTTGTCAGATGACAAATTGCCCGCAGAGACGTTTTGAGCCATTTGTCAGATGACAAATTGCCCCCAGAGACGTTTTGAGCCGTTTGTCAGATGACAAATCGTTCCCAGAGGCGTTTTGGGACGAGCGGTCCCTCTACCTCAAGAAAAATGACGATTTGAGAGCATCTCCATTCTGGAGTTTCGCTTGAAGGGGTATTTTTATGGATTGCCACGCTGACGCTCGCAATGACGGGTGAAGCCCTCTTTGGCTTCGCCTTGTCCCCTCCTTGAATTTTACAAATTCCCTCAATTCTTCGGATAGCCCCTCTATTAGAGGAGCGAAATCGGCGAGGATTCTCTTCGGTCGCCTAGCAGGAGGAAAAATAATAGATTGCCACGCTGACGCTCGCAATGACGGGTGAAGCTCTCTTTTGCTTCGTCTTGTCCCCTCCTTGAATTTCACAAACTCCCTCAATCCTTCGGATAGTTTCCCCTATTAGAGGAGCGAAATCGGCGAGGATTCTCTTCGGTCGCTTAGCAGGGGGAAAAATAATGGATTGCCACGCTGACGCTCGCAATGATAGCCTTGGTACATGAGTTTACAAAAGTTTTTTTACCAAAATTGTTTCTGGAGGCAATTTGTCAAAAGTTTTTTCCCGTGATCGAGGATAAAGGATTGCATCTGTGGAGCAAAACGCTATGGTTATTCTGTTTATTTCTGATTTTACGTAATGAAAACCAAGCTCCTTGACGAACTTCAAAGCAACTGAATCCTAAATTTTTCCCTTTTTCAAACTCCAGAAGCGCTTGTAATCCTTCCTGAGCTGCTTTGAGAGCTTTTGGAACAAGAAAAAGCTGATTTTCAGACCTTAATCCAAAAAAACAATGAAAGTCTGACTTTTGAGGATTTTGTGCCAGAATCTCAGCTTGATTACCTCTGGAAAATTATCAATCATCTTGATGCAGTAGAAGCAAGCGAAGAAATCAGAGCGATTATTGCAGATTTTAGACCAAAGTATGAGGATTTTGTGAATGAAGTGGCTTATTCTCAGCCTTATTATCAGAAGCTACTCCGAGCAAGTGAATATTTTGAAAAGAATCCTGATCAGCAAAGGTGGTTTGACTTGACTTTGAAAGCTTTTGAGCAAAGGGGAATCGCATTGCCAGCAGAGGAGCAAGCACAGCTTAAAAATCTCAATAAACAGCTTTCGGAGCTGGGAGAGAAGTTTCAGCATAATGTCGTAGATGAACAGTCAGCTTTTCTGCTTTATTTTGATGATGAGGCGGATTTTCAGGAGATGCCGGAGGAGCTCTTGGCGAAAATGAAGGCACTGGCTGGGGAGAAATGAGGGCTTGCAGTCAATGCCGATCCAAATTTGCTTGTTGCGGTGAGTAAATATTGCAGTAATCCAGAAATCAGAAAGCAGGTGGCTTTTCAGAGAGAACAATGGGCGAGTGAGGGGGAATTTGACAATAGACCTTTAGCTTTGGAGCTTCTAAAACTCAATCAAGAGAAAGCAAAGATTCTTGGCTATACGAATGCAGGAGAAATGTTCCTTTGGGCTACGATGGCTCAAGATCCGGATCAGGTTTTTGATTTTATCAAGCCGATCTCTGCCAAAGCGATGCAAAAAGCGAAATCTGAAGTGCAGACTTTGCAAGAGTATTTTCAGCTTCCAGATTTGCCAAGCTACGATCTCGCCTACTATACGAGGAAGTATAAGGAAGAGCAATATGCACTCAATGATGAGGAACTCAAGCAATATTTTGAGTTTGAGTCGGTTTTGAAGTGGCTCCATAGCTTTGTGTTCAAGTTTTTGGGAGTAGAGCTTCGCGCTAGAGCAGAATCAGCGTTTTGATCTCTTGGGCATGAAAGGCGATATGAAGTCTATCATCAAGGGGAGCTGGTGGCGTATTATATGCTAGATACTTTTTATCGTAAGGGGAAAAGACCTTGAGCTTGGGCAGATTACTTGAGAGAGAGGGGAAATAGGCACTTGCCGATCGTCGTGAATGTCTGCAATTTTCAAAAAGCTGAATCCTGACCAAGTTTGCTCTATCTGAGAGATGTTGAGACGCTGTTTCACGAGTTTGGACATGCTCTGCATGCGATGTTGGCGGGTTCTCCCTATGCGGAGCTTTCTGGATTTAATGTAGAATGGGATTTTGTGGAGCTTCCAAGTCAATTGATGGAAAATTGGGTGAGCGATCCTGAGTCCTTGAAAAGTTTAGCAAAGCACTATCAAACCTGACTCCCAATGCCAGAAAAACTCGTTCAAACTCTCCAAGATCTCAAAACCTTTATGATGGGGAACTGGGTAAGCAGGCAAAACGAGTTAGCTTTGCTGGATATGACGCTCTATACTTCCCCTATCCCAAATTCGGTAGAGGAATTGGATCAAAAGATTCTTGAAATCGTGAATCAGTATTCTATCTTTCCAAGAGGGGAGGAGTACAAGATGTATTGTGCGTTTCTGCATATTTTCGGAGGTAGCTACGAAGCGAAGTATTATTCCTATATGCGAGCAGAGCTTTTGGAGGCGGATGTCTTTCAAACCATCAAAAAAGCCTGAATTTTCAATCCAGAGATTTGATCTGCCTACAAAGAGAAAATCTTAATCCCATGAACTCGTAAACCAGCTGCAGAATTGTTCTTTGATTTTATGCAGAGAGGACCAAGTGATGAGGCTTTAATGAAGAAGTATGGACTTTTAGCTTAATTGGCTGAACAAGAGAGAAAATCATTTTCCCCTTGGAAGGTTTTATTTCGATGAATAGTATGAAAATTGCGTTTGTAAATTGCTGGACGATGCCAGGTGGTGTGCTCAATGCCCTTCAAGATTTGATGATCAAACAGCTGAGAAAGCATGGAAAGGAGGTGGAAATCAGTCTTTTTACGCTTATTTCGGATCGTGAAAGTCTAGAATTACCCTTGCCGTGAGGGAATGGAGCGATGGTAACGATTCCGATTGTGCAAACCCTACCAAAATGGATCAATCAGATTTTTCTTTTTTTTACTAAGAGAAAAGTGAAGGTTTTGTCTGGGGTTTTTGATTATCGTAATTTAATGGTGTTTTATCCTCGGCTTATGAAGCTCCTTTCTTGCAAGATCAAAAAACGAAAGCCTGATGAGATTCAGATTTCTTCTTTTGCCATTGCGAAAAATATTACGCCGATTCCGTGAGTGCCGACGCATCTCTATTTGCACTCTCCGATGCAATATATCCGGAGTCACTATGATGAATACGATGCAAGGCTGATTTGATGGAAAAATAGGCTGTTTAATTTTATCGTTCCGAGGCTCAGGAAATGGGATTTGAAGTTTCGTCATTTTGATTCGGTGGTTTGTAATAGCCATTATACTCAGGAATTGGCAGAGGAGCTTTATGGCCTCAAAAGCACGGTTTCCTATCCAAAGATCGCAGATCAGTATTGGTTTGCTTGAATTTCTCCAAAGCCGATGCCTTATTTTGTGTATGTAGGGAGGCTGGTCAATTTTGTGAGGGAAACTGGCTTGATTATTCAGCTTTTTAACCGTTTGAAATTGCCTTTGATTGTGATTGGTTCTGGACCTGATGAGGAGGAACTCAGAGCTTTGGCAGGTGAGACGGTTATTTTCACTGGATGGAATCCTGAAGGAATGACGGAGATTGTTAGAGATTCTGCTGGACTCATCAATCTGACGAAAGAGAGTTTCTGAATCTGAACGGTAGAGGCGCTTTTGATGGGAGTTCCGGTATTTGGGTTTGCTGAAGGTGCAACTGCAGAATTAGTGGATGAGGATTGTGGGGTTCTAGCCAAGAGCAAGAAATTAGAAGATTTGGTGTCAGATTTTGAACTCTTTTGTAGCAAAAGGCGAGATAGAAAGCTGATTTCTGAGAGAATTAGAGAAAAGCTGACTTCGTAGTTTCTGTTGTGGCTTATTTATTGTGAAGAAGATTTGCTTTTCTAGGAAAGATGTGTATAGTTCGGACGTTGTTTTATATTCATTGGAATGCAGTATGTGAAATTATTGGAAAGGGTTGTTTTTGTTGGTTTTGTGTTTTGTTTTTTTCGGTAGAGGTGCAGACTTTTTTGTCTCTGCTGCCGTAAGTGTTCCTAGTCAGACTTTTGATCTGTGAACGAATGTAGATGGAATTTGGGATCAAGGAACTCAAACCTTGACTATTCAGCCGCATTGAGCAGGGACAGGGCAGATTGATAGTGCAAAGTGGTTTCCCATGGTGACTGCACTTCAGCTTACGGGCGAGGAAATTACTAAGGTAGAATTTAAGAATAATGTCTGGTTCCCGAACGTTGCAAATGGCTTATTTCAAAATTTTAAGAGTCAGATTATTTTCCCATTAACTCAATATACGAGTAATGTTTGGTCGATGCTGAATATGTTTAATGGGGCAGTAAAATTTAATTCCGACATTTCAAACTGGGATGTGAGTAATGTTACCACAATGAACGGGATGTTTCGCTGAGCGACAAATTTTAATCAACCAATAGGAAACTGGAATACGAGTAAAGTAGAAGATATGAGGCAGCTGTTTGCTTTGGCGAAGAATTTTAATCAGGATCTTTCTGGTTGGAATGTCTGAAAAGTTAAAATTATGGTGGGGATGTTTTGAGCGGCAGAGAAATTTAATGGAGATATTTCTACTTGGGATACGAGTAGTGTGGAGAATTTCGGTTTTATGTTTGAAAAAGCTAAGAAGTTCAATCAGCCAATAGGAAATTGGAATACGAGTAAAGCGACCTATATGGCGTATATGTTTTGGTGAGCAACGGATTTTAATCAATCTCTCAGTGGGTGGGATGTGAGTAAAGTTACTAATATGGATTCTATGTTTAATGCAGCGACAAGCTTTAATCAAAATCTTTCTACTCGAGATGTAAGTAATGTAGAAGACATGGGAGGACTTTTTTCTAATGCTTTAGCTTTTAATGGAGATATTTCTAACTGGAATACGAGTAAAGCGAAACGTATGTTTGGAATGTTTGAATATGCTCGTAGCTTTACTGGAGATGTCTCTGCTTGGGATTTTACTAAGATCAATAATCCTTCTCTGCCTAATCAAGCTGGGTTTACCATAAGAGCTCCCGGTAAGGATCGATATTGGTATCCGAGTGAAAGTTATAAGAAGATTTTGCAGGCTATTAAAGTTGCTTATACTGCGGGGACACTTAATTTCTCTAAGTTTAGAATATTGTGAGTTGAATCTACCTATTGTGATTTTTATGGACTTAGAGATGAACTTTCCTCTGCATGACTTCAAATAGTGAGTGACAAATTTGACTGTAAGCCCAAGTTTACTTTTACTACTCCTACACTACAGAGTAGCTGAACGA